>Ga0126381_100000414_pt1 | contig 46571 bp, 36 predicted proteins | sample PanSoiMetPlot_28_FD_96465 | JGI IMG/M metagenome (GOLD analysis project Ga0126381, IMG submission 96465) | Tropical forest soil microbial communities from Panama - MetaG Plot_28 | ecosystem: Environmental > Terrestrial > Soil > Tropical forest > Bulk soil | place: Panama | collected 2016-02-17 | reverse complement strand
GGATTGCCGGCGGCATCGGTGGCTTCGATGGAGTACTCGGCGGTCTGGCCGGGTAGATACTGCGGCTTATCCGTGGCTAGTTTGACGTTCAACTGGTGCTCTAGCGGCGGCACCTTGAGATATTTCGTGCCGGTGTAGAACTCGCCGTCGCGCACGAACATGGCGCTCACCGTGGCTCCCGGCTCGTCGGCAGGAGTAATGGGCAGATCGAAGGATGCGGTAGCGCCATCGGATCGGACCAGCTTGCATGCGCGTAGGTCGCGGCCTTCCACGCTCACGTATACGGGAGTGCCGGCCTTTCCGGCCACGACCACGATCTTGGCGGTGTCCCCGGCGCGGTAAGTCTTTTTGTCGGCGATGATCTGAACCGCGCGGCCCTCTTCGAAATCGAATTCGCCTATCCTGCCGCCTGCGACCCAAAGGTTGGTGCTGTCCTCGACCGAGCGATTTTCCGGAGTCTGCGCTACCGCGCGGATCTGGTACGAGCCCTGCTCCTGCGGAATCGTGATCGTGGCCATGACCGTGCCGTCGGCGCCGGTCGGCACGTCGGTGGAGCCGCGCAACTCGGTCTTGCCGGCCTGGCGGTAACTCCACTTCGACAGCTCGAGATGAACGTTGGCGCGGACAGGGTTATTGTCGTAATCGCGCGCCTCCACCTTGAACTGGGCCGCGGCGCCGGGCGACTGGACGTAGTCGGTTGGCGTCACGTTTACGGCAAAGCTGCCGTAGGTCGCGAGGAACCCGGTCTTGCCGGTGATCTCGCGGCCGGCGGCATCGGTGACGCGGGCTTCCACCCGGTAGTGATAATCCCACTTGTGATCGGACAGCGATGTAGTCACGGTGATGGCGAGCTTGCCGTCGGCATCCAACACGCCCTCGCCCTGATTGAGCTGATCGCCGGTGTCGTCATCGCCATCGGCGCCGGTGTCCGGCGTCGGCCCAGAGTCGTCGTCCGGCTGATACCAGAGCGGGAACCAGTAACGGTCGCGATAGACCGCGTATTGCACCTTGGCGCCGGCCACCGGCTCGCCGAAGTAATAGCGCGCATCGATGACCGCCTGCAGGTTCTCACCCTGGATGACGCGCGACTTGGCGGGCGTGACGCGGACGTCGTACTCCGGCTTCTTATATTCCTCGACCTCGAATTGGCCGCTCATGAAGTTGTCGCCGCTCTTTACCTGAATGAAGTACGGCCCGAGCGCGGCTCCTGCGGGCAGCGTCAGATCGTCATGAATGGTGCCGTTGGCGCTGGTGGCGAGCGTCTTTTGAAAGACAGACTTTTGATCCGAATCCTGAACCTCCACCACCACTCTTCTTCCCACCGGAATCTCGTAGCCACCGGCGCCGCGCAAGCGTAGAATTCCGCGGAAATGTACCGTATGGCCGGGACGATAGACGGGACGGTCGGTGTAGATGTAGCCGGCCCAATCCTCGGTACTGCCCGGCCCTATGCCGGTGGAAACGGTGTTGACCGCGACATCCTCACCGCGAAGGGCCACCAGGCGCAGTTCCTCGTCTTTCCGGCCGGCGGTGCGAACTTGGGCGATGCCCTCGGCGTTGCTGCGCTCGTCTCCCAACCGCGCCTCGCGCGTGAGCACGGCAACCGGAGTGTCGGCCACGGGCTGGCCCGTGTAGCGGTCCACCAGCAGGTTCAGCGAGCGATCGTGGCCTGTCTTGGTGATCATGACCAGGTCGGAGATGGTGGCGACGGTATACGCGCGCAGGTTGCCGTTGACTGCTTCCACCAGGTAGACGCCTTTTTCGTGAATTCCTAATTCGACCGTCTGCTGCGCCCAGCGTGAATGGCTGCGCACCGGCTCGACGAATGTCAGGGCCAACTGCTGCTGGTTGAGAACGGGAGCTTCGGCGTACCGGGTTCCCTTGCCGGCCGGCCGCGGCGTATGCGGCAGCAGACTGGAGAAGTGGGCACTGGGCGCTTCTGTAAACTGGGCGCGCAACGACCGCAGAATCTGCGCGTGCAGGCCGTGCTTCCAGGTGTGCATGCGCTCCAGCAGAGTCTTTTCGCGCGGCGGTTTCGCCACCCGGCCGCCGAACTCGTGAGCGTCCTCGATCTGTTGGAAGAACTGCACGGGATCGTGAATGCGATAGACGCGGAACTCGAGCGAATCGATGTTCCACGCGCTGAGCCCCACCGACGGCTTGCCCTTCGACCCGAAGGTGGAGCTGCTGGAGAGGGCGAAATACGGCTCGCTTTCGCTTTGGCTTAAAGCGGCAGCCGCCCATGCCGCAACGGCGAGCAAGCGGAGAAACCTACTGGAGGGCGGGAGCATGAGCATCGGTCTCCTGTCTCAGAATATTCCAGCGAAAAACGCCCAAAAAACTCGGGTTCTCGGCGAGGGGGCGCCACTCCGGCTCGGGAAAGCGCAGCAACTCTTCCACGCGCAGGCGGCGCATCTCGCCCGGACGGCCATCATCAGGGCCGGTGTGATAGACGACATAGCGGGCGGCATCGGGCCGCACCTGGCTTTCGCCAAGATAGATCATGCTGTGGTAGGCGGGGCGGGCGGGCTGGCGGAAGAAGAGAAGATCGCCGGGAAGGGCGCGAGTCAGGTCGCGGCCGATCCTGTGCGTGTTGTACCGGTAGAGTGTCTTAGCGTCGGCAAACTGGGCAAATTTGCCGATGGTGGCGTCTTGCGATTCGAACGCCCCCGGCGCGACGCGGAACAGCGCGCTCCCGAGCAGCGTGTACGGATACTGGTATTTGCCGACCGGCTCGAAGGCCGGCACCACGGGCACATCGGCCGCTTCGGCCCAGCCTCTTTCGTGAGCGCGCAGCGTCTCGCGATATGCATAGCGGATCAGAGCCGCGCAATCGACAATCTCCTGCGGATGCGACGCCGCCGGCTGAAAATATTGGGCTTCGGCGAGGTAGGTGAACCAGCGGCGAAATGCGCGGCGGTCGCTCTGGCGGTCGAGCCGGATAGCGTCGGGTGTGCCGTCGGAAAAGCTATCGCGCACGTCGGGCAGAAGCGGCACCTCCACAGACACGGGCGGCAAATCTTCCACCTCGACGCGAACGCGGACCGCGCCGGGTAGCACGCGCGCTCGGAGTTTCGCCGTCCAGGTCCCGTGGGCGCCCGACAGATCGTGAACCACGGCAGCGTGCGGGTTGTCCACGACGATGCGCGGCGGCGCAGCGCCGGCGTGCTCAATGGTGATCGTCGCGGAATCGTAACTGTCGGCGAGGAGGCTCTCTGGACGGATGGTGACACGCGAAGAGGGCCGTCTGACTTGCCGCATGAACCGGCCCGTCCCTGACAGGCCGAAGCCCATGGCCGCCGCTGCCACGCAAGGAAGCACGGCCGCACGAAGTCGAATCCCCAAGCGGAACGATTATAGCGGGCGAAGAATCACAATGGAAGACCGGGAAATCCCCTCAGGGAGTGAAACGCGGCGGAGGCAGACCGCAGGGGGGCAGACGGCCGCAGTTTGCCGTCTGCCTTCCTATTTCCCGATGCAAAACGTCGAGAAGATCCGGTTCAGAATGTCATCGGCCGTAGTGGCGCCGGTGATGCCGTCGATCGGGCGGAGAGCGGCATAGAGGTCGAGCAGCAGCATCTCGTGGGGTATATTCGACTCCACTGCCGCCCGAGCCTTGTCGAGATATTCGAGGGAGTCGCGCAGCAGGCGCTCGTGCCGCAGGCTCGTGATGAATCCCGTCTCCTGCTCGAACGCGCCGGCGGGCACCACGGTCTCCAGAATGGCTCTCCGAAGGCCGGCGATGCCTTCGCCGGTCAAGGCCGAGACGCGGATCACTAAATCTGCAACACCGGCAGCGGGCGCCAGGTCGCTCTTGTTGCCGACCACGAGCGATCGGCCCTGGCTGCGGGCACTCTCCATGAGACTGCGGTCTTCATCACTGACCTCCGAGGCAAGATCCACTACCACCAGCGTGAGATCGGCATCGGCCATCGCCTGAAAACTGCGCTCGATGCCGAGCGATTCCACTCGTTCGCTCGCTTCGCGGATGCCGGCGGTATCGAAGAGCTTCACCGGAATGCCGCCGATAGCAGCGATTTCCGAAACTACGTCGCGCGTCGTGCCAGGAATTTCGGTGACGATGGCGCGATCCTGCTCCAGCAGAGCATTAAACAGGCTGCTCTTGCCGACATTGGGACGACCTACGATGGCCAATGTGAAACCCGATCGCACCAGGCCGCCGTATTGGAAGCTGGCGGCAAGCTGCCGCACGCCGGCTTGGATGGGCGCCAGTCGGCGCAGGATTTCGGCTGCGGGCGCGACGCTCACGTCATCCTCGGCAAAATCGATGCCGGCTTCGAGCAGCGCGATGAGTTCCAGAAGCTGCTCCTTGAGTGGTGCCAGCCGCCGCGAAACCGAGCCGCCCGCCTGCTGCGCGGCGATGCGCGCTTGGTACAGCGTGGTGGCATCGATGAGGTCGCGGATGGCTTCGGCCCGCGGCAGATCGATGCGGCCGTTCAGGAAGGCGCGGAGCGTGAATTCACCGGGCTCAGCCAGGCGTGCGCCCGCCTCGAGTGCACGCTCCACGGCAAATCGCAGCACCACGGGCGAACCGTGGCAGGCAATTTCGACAACGTCCTCGGCTGTGTAGGAGCGGGGAGCGCGGAAAAACGTGGCGACCACCTGGTCGACCGTGTGACCTTCACGGTCGGTGAGTTCGCCCATCCGGGCTTGCCAGGAGTGCCAGTCAGCAGGTTCCGGAAAACGAAGGAGAGACTCAGCGATCGTGCGGGCTGCGGGGCCCGAAAGACGCAGTACGCCTAGCCCGCCACGTCCGGGCGGCGTGGAAATGGCAACGATGGTGTCAGTGAGTTCCACAGGCCCGCGGGGCAGGTCGGCGGTTTGGGGGGCCTGCCAGGCAGACGGCGAAATGCGACCGCCTGCCCCGCACAGCTACCTTCTGCCGCGTCCGCCGCCGCGCTGAGCGGGGCGCCGGTCGAACGTGCGCGGAGGCTCGGGCAGGCTGGCCATGCCAGCGGGATATACCACGACCTGCCGGGCCGGGCCGGCGCCGAGGCTCTCGCTTCGAACCGCCGATTCGGTCCGCAGCGCCAGATGGATCACCCGCCGCTCGCGGCTGTTCATGGGGTTGAAGCGGAACGGCACGCCGGTGCGCTTCACCTTCTCCGCCGCGGTCATCGCGCTCATCCGCAGTTCCTCGATGCGCAGCAGGCGGTAGTCGTTGGCGTCAAAGGAAATGCGCGAGTGATCCTCGGAGGGAGCGGCCAGCGCCTCCATAGCCAGATGCTCCAACGCCAGCAGCATCTCAGCTTTGTTCGACAGCAGCAGGTCCACATCGGGGCCGGAGAACTTCACCACCACGTCGGGCGTTTCGAATTCGTCCTCCGCCGGTTTCATGTCCTGAATTTCGTAATTCAAGGAGAATCCTCCGCTCCGGAGGACGGTCTGCAAGAAAACATCGATACGAGGACCTGTTGAAGCAGCTGAGTATTTGCGCTCGGTCACTTGGTCATTTCCCGCCGTTCTTCTTCTTCTTCGGTGGTTCTACGCTGCGAGCCGCTTCCTGCGCCGCTTCGGTATGGTTGAAGAACCACTGCTGGCCCATATTCACCAGATTGCTGGTCAAGTAGTATAACACCAGGCCACTTGGTAACTGGTAGAACATGAAGCCGAAAATCAGCGGCATCAGCTTCATCATTTTTTGTTGCGAAGGATCGGCGTTGGGCTGCGGTGTCATGTTCTGCATCATGAACTGAGTGACGATCATGATGATGGGCAGGAACTTGATGGGCCATGGCTCCGCCTGCGACAGATCGGGAACCCAGAGCCAACTGGCGCCGCGCATCTCCACCGAGACGCGGAACACCTGGTAGAAGGCGATGAAGAAGGGAATCTGGATCAGCATGGGGAAACAGCCACCCATGGGATTGACGCCGTACTTCTTGTACAGGTCCATCACTTCCTGGTTCTGATCCGCCTTGCGCGGGTCGCGCAAGCCAACGTTCTTATACTTGGCGTTAATGGCGTCGATCTGCGGCTTGAGCGCCTGCATCTTGCGCATCGACTTCATATTGGAAAGCCGCAGCGGGAACAGTGCCATGTTGATGGCGATCGTGACCAGCACGATGGCCCAGCCGAAGTTGTGGACAAAAGCGCCGTTGAAGTAATTGACCAGCAGGAACAACGGCTTTGCGATCAACGAGAGCCAGCCGAAATCCACCACCTGCTCCAGCTTCGGATCGACGCTGCGCAGCAGGTTGTAATCCTTGGGACCTACAAACAGCCGGAAATGGTTGACCGGAACAGCGGAAAGACCGATGCCGATCTGCTGCCTCGGGGTCTTGTCGAGCACCGTCGGCACGCCATCGGAAAAGATCTGCAGCTCGACATTGGAGCTGTTCTCGGGCAGGAAGACGGCGGCAAAATACGCGTCCACCATGCCGGCGAAAGAAAAATTGCCCGAGACGGTGGCGCTGCCGCTCTTGGCGTAGTGCTCGGTCAGCTTGTTGTCGGCCAGATTAAAGAAAATCGCACGTCCGGCGACGGACGGGTTGCCTACAGTGAGATCACCAAAGCCGCCTCTCCATTGGATCTGGCTGTTCAGCGGGTTTCCATCCTGAGTGGCTTCGGTGTTGATCTGCGCCAGGTAACTGTTCTTCTGGAACCGGAAGACCTTTTTCACGGCCACGTGGCCGTCGGAGTAGGTAAAGGTCACGCCCAGGCCATCGGGATCGACTTCCTGGTGGAAGTACTTCCAGTTCACATTCGTGTTCGGCTGGCTGGGAAAGCGGACCGAAAATGGCGGATCGCCACCGGCGGCGGTGTTGGTCAGCTCCAGCGGCTTATCGTCATTGCCCTTGAATTTCGTGAGTTGCCAGCTTCGTACCGTTCCGCCCTGGTTGCTGAACACGACACGGAACAGGTCAGTGTTGATGGTAAGGAATGGAAGCGGCTGCGCGTTGGTCGCTCCGGGTGCGGGGGCGGCCGGTTCCGCGGCGGGGGTTTGCTCCGCTGCAGCCGGCGCTAGAGCGGCGGAAGCCGACTGCGTTTCCTGCTTGTTAGCGGTCGTCGGCGTCTGCGCCTTGTGAGCCACCGTCTGGGGTGGAGTCTTAACGAAGTAGGGGGTAAGAAATACCACCAGCCCCATCAGCACAAAGGCCAACAGGAGCCGCAGCTCCATCGACATTTCTTTGGGCGGTTGCGGGTTGCTGTTACCGCCAGTGACAGGTTCGGCCATCTAGATACAATTCCGTTGGAAACCCGTTAGCGGACGGGATCGAACCCGCCCTCATGAAAGGGATGGCAGCGCACCAGGCGGCGCAGACCCATCCAGACTCCCTTCGCTGCTCCATGCTTTTCCACTGCCTGGCTCATATACTCCGAACAAGTGGGATAAAAACGGCATGACGAAGGCAGCAGCGGCGAGATCCAAAATTTATATACGCGCAAAACGCGCACTATGATCCATGACAGCGGAGAAACAGACGTTCCACTTCCCGCTCCAGTTCGGGCAGGGGAGCATCCAACGCTTTGCGCCGCGGATTGATGACTATGGACCACTGCGGACTCAACAGATCGAGATGAAAGCGGACCGCCTCACGGACGCGCCGCTTAATACGGTTGCGAACCACGGCTTTTCCCAACGCGCGCGGCACCGTAAAACCGACGCGCGGCCCCGAACCGTCTGGTTGGTGCAGGCAGAAAGCCGCAAAGAAAGGTCCCGCAAAGCGGGTGCCTTCGTTATAAACTCTCCGGAAATCTTGTGATCGCAGCAGGCGGACACGTTTTGGAAAACCGTGCGGGCCGGGCATACACCCCGGCACCTACCTCTCGGAACTGACGGTGAGCTTCTTCCGGCCCCGGGCGCGGCGCCGCGCTAGCACTGCCCGGCCGTTTTTGGTTTCCATCCGGCTGCGAAACCCGTGGGTCTTGGCGCGGTGGCGGTTATTCGGTTGAAAGGTACGTTTCGGCATTTTAGTTCAAGTACTTAGTATAGCAAAACAGAGTTGACAGCCTACAGCCAACGGCCGGCAGCTCGGCTGCCGCGAGCGCGCTGCGTTTGGCTGTCCGCTGTAAGTTGTCGGCTGTTGGGCTGCTCCTCCCGCATGGCGCGAATCGGGTCTGTCTAATCGGGGATGTGTGACTAGTGTTGACGGCCTCCTGCCGCCAGCCCCCGCCACCTATTGCACAGCGGATATATTGGCAACGGCTATAGTGGGGCGGAATGGAATTCTGGGGCGGGCGGGCAGCCCGCCTGGCCAGGTACTACCGCACCGCCCAAGCCATACCGTCGGGTCCGTCACCCGGCTGGATGCGGCCCGCCAACTCCAGCGTTTTCAGGTCGATGATGGCCACGTAGTTCTCACCTGTTACGGCTACGTAAGCCCGAGTCCCGTCCGGCTCCATGAGAATTCCCGCGGGCTGCCGGCCCAGAGGCATGCGTTTCAATTGCCGCAAAGTCGCGCGCTCGTAGACGACTAGGTCGCCCGCATCGAGGTCGGTGATGAGCGCGAGGCGCCCGTCGGGGGTAAATTTCAACCGGTTCGACCGCTTGGTATTCACACGAAACGTATGCGTCACGCGCTGTTCGGCGAGGCTCACCACGGACACGCTGCCGTCGCGCGAGTTCGCCGTCCACAGCTCGCGGCCATCCGGCGTGAGGTCGAAGCCCTCCGGGCCCTTGCCCACAGGCACCACAACCTGGTTCCAATCGGCTGCCCCGGTTCGGCTGAAGATCGAGATGCTATTGGAACCGATGTTGGCGGTGTAAATACGGTCGAGGGCGGCGCTGAGCCGCACCATATGGGTGGTGTTCTGACCGGTTCCCAGAATCCAGTCGACCGAATTGGAGGCCGGATCGTAGCGCCCTACCACCTTGCTGCCTTCGCAGGTGAAGTACAGCTTGCCGCCCCCGAAATCGAGCCCGTGAGGTCGCGTGAGCGGCGCCAGCTCGACACGGTGGATCTCCTTCTGTGCGGCCAGATCGATGACCGAAATCGTGTGACCGGGGGCGGGGCCGGTACCGTAATTGCTGACGAACGCGATGCGACCATCGCTCGACGCCGCGGCTTCGTGCGGACCGTCGCCGGTGCGGACCTTGGCCACCACCTCTCGCGTGGACGGATCGACGATGGCGAGAGCCCCCTCTTTATCGAGAATCAGGAGCGCCGGCGAAGGCGTGTCCGCGGCGGAAAGCCCCGTGGCCGCAACGAGAATGACCGAGAGCAGGATTCGCACAACCATGCTCCTCAGTGTATGCCAGCTGAGAGCACCGGATCTGCTAAACTGTATGTGAGTATGGCAATTCCAAATGTGAAGCGGTTCCGGCCCTTCTGCCCGACCTGCAACGAGAATTTCACCGTCATGGCGGTCCTGCCCAAGGAAGTCGATGTGGACAAGTACCTGTCGGATGCCGTGGCGCGCCACGATCACAAGGCGTTCCAGGAAGCCAAGCAGTTGCACTTCAAGGTGCGCGTCGGACAGCAGAAACAGAAGAAGGCGAAATAGCTTTCAGCAATCCGTCATCAAGCTTTCGTTAAAAACCTCAAGGCGGCGCGCACCGCGCCGCCTTTCGATTTTCAGCAATAGCCCCTGGGGGAGACGGTCGTCTGTTGGCCGCCGTCCACGTTTACATTCTGGCCTGCAAATTCCTTACAGCCGTCAGTGCCGCCTGCGCAACGTTCGGGTCCGGATCGTTGCTCAGCTTCTGCAATTCCGGAATGCTCTGCGCATCGCCGCTGCGCCCCAGCACGCGCGCCAGGCCGATCTTTTCGTCCTTCGTGCCGTTCAGCATCGGCGCGTAGAGTGCCGCGCGGATATTAGGCTGCCGCGCCACTTCCACCAGGAAGGGAAAAGCGATCCCGTTGTACGCCGCCGAGTTCAGGTTGTTGATCAGGAAGCGCAGCGGGCTGAACTCACTCAACTCCGTTTTCCCCAGCATTACCTCCGCAAATGCCAGCGAAAGGCGCGGCGACGTCTTCTGCTCGTCCTTCCATGCCTGCTCGACCAGCGGCAGGTCGCGTGGGTTCTTCAGACGCGCGAATCCCTCGGCCGCCGCGGCACGCAGTTTATCGTCTTTGTCGTGCAGGTACTGCTGGTAGATGGAACGGCTCGATTCCGCCGGTAGCATGGAGATCGATTCGAGAGCTTCCCGTTTCACCTTAATGTCGCTGCGGTTCAGAACATCGACTAACTGGGGCAGGTCCTGCTGGTCGCGCAAGAGGCCGACCGCGTCGATGGCCGCGATCTGCACCTTGGGGACGAAATCGCGCAGCAGGAAGGCGATGCGCGGGCCGGCCGACTCGTCGCGGATCTTCTCCAGCGCGTTGAGCGACTCGTAAATCAGCGTCGAATCCTTGGAGTGAGTCGCATCGATCAGCGCATCGACCGCCCCCTGACCGCGCAGAATGCCCACCGCGCGCGCTGCGTTGGCCCGCACGTCCATGCTGGAGCCGCTCGTAACCAGTTTCGCCAGCGCGGCAATCACGTCTGGCCGCACCGTGATGTAAGGATCGATCACCTGGTCGTTGGTATCCGTGAAGCGGCCCTTGATGCTCGTGCCGACGCGTTTCAGCGAAGCGCCAAGCCCCGTCTTGACATAGCCGGGCAGGTAAAAATTGACGATACCGTCGGTGGCCAGGATCTGCACCTCGGCATCATTGTCGCGGGTCGCGAGCACCAGCGGGTCGAGGCTGCGCGGCGGACCGATCTCGGTGATCTGCCGGACAGCTTCCACACGCACATCGACACTCGGGTCCTTGAGGAATTCCTGCAGCCGCGGAATCGCGCTCGATCCCGCTTTGGCCGCATCGCGAACATCCTTGGGACGAACCGCCTGCTGAGCGAACACACCGCCAACGAAGGCGAGCAGTATTAGGGGGCGCATACCTTCAAGATAAAACAAGCGGGGAGCTTCGAGCCACGAGCGGCGAGTAAAACCTCGGGTACGCGTCTCAGCTGAAAGGGTTGTCTCGTGGCTCGTAGCTCGGAGCTATCTTACGAACTCTACTTCCACCCGCCGTGAGACCAGGCCGGCTTCATAGCCCATGTCGAGCAGTTTCTGGGCAGCTAGCGGCACGATGTCGCCTGCATCGACGGTGTAGTGATTGACGTACATGCCCACAAACTTTTCGGCGAGCCGCGGTTCCATGTCGCGCGCGAACTGCAGGGCGTATTGCAGCGCTTCCTCGCGGTTGTCTAGGGCGTATTGAATGCTGTCACGCATCAATCGGCAGCATTCGCTGCGTACTTCCGGGTCAAGCGTTCTCAGCAGAACGTTGCCGCCCAGCGGCAGCGGCAGACCGTAGGTGGACTTGAACCAGCGGCCCAGGTCAACGATGCGGTGGAACCCTTCTCGGTCGAAGGTAAGCTGCGCTTCGTGAATGATCAGACCGGCATCCACAGAGCGCTCCCGAACGGCGTCAGTGATCCTATCGAACGGCGTGACGACCGCTTCGAAATCGGGCTGGTAGAGTTTGGCTGAAAGATACGCCGTGGTTAAGGTGCCTGGAACGGCGATGCGCTTGCCCTTCAGTTCCTCCGGCTCCATGGGACGGTTCGCGATGATCGTGGGGCCATAGCCGTCACCTATGCTCGAACCGCTGGCCATTAGGACGTACTTGTCGGCAACGTAGGGATAGGCGTGATAGGAGATGGCGCTCAGCTCGTATTGCCCCTCCATCGCCTTGCGGTTCAATGTTTCAATGTCTTCCAGAACGTGGCGGAAAGATACCTTCGGCGAGCGTACCTTTTTCGTGGCGAGGCCATAAAACATGAAGGCATCGTCGGAATCGGGACTGTGGGCGCTGACAATCTCCAGGGAAGCAACCGATGTCATAAGTGGGGTCACTCCAGTTTACAACACCACGCTTGTGGAGCTGAGAAGCACGGAAGGAGAATTCTTGAGGAGGGAAATTATGAAAGGGCGGTCACCTATTCGATTTGTGAACTAAGAGTTTCAGTTGGCGATCATCCGATTTGCACGTTACGCGCGTAGCCTGAAACTTCCGGGCTCGGATTATCCGACCGCTCTGAATCTCTCCTAACGCCTGTTCACTCACCGGAGGTGAGGCCGCCCTTTTTCTGGCCCGGTTCTATATAGCACCTCCCGCCAAACCCGGGTGGGCCTGGCTTTTCAAGACGCGTTTTGGAAATCAGCCTCACTAGTCTGATTCCACCTTCATCTTCGCGCCGGCTGATATCCTTGTCAATGGAATTTTCGATACTTTCGGTTGAGATTTTTACGTAGGTGGGTTTCGTGCTGGAGCATCAATGTTTCGGGGCTTCTTTAAGCGAGAAAGACCTAAATTATTAGGCGTTCCACCGCTTCGCCGGATGAAGACCTACTCAGCTGAGTCGGGCTACGTCTACCAGTATTTCTATGAAGGCTATCGGCCTTATGCAACGGGTGGAGAAAGCGGCGCGGAGCACGTGTTTCACATCTCGGCGGACCGGAAAGACTGGCACGACACGAGCGTTTTTATAGCCGACGCCGCGATCCGCGAATGGGAACAGGCTCACGCGCGCACACTCAATTCCACCGAGCGCTACGCGATCGCCAAACTCTCCCTCTTCCACGCCTTCGACGACCGCCCCGAGCCGCGTCTGATGAAAGAAGACGTCCGCGTACGTCTAGCCGACGTCGCGGACATCGTGGAGACGCTCGGCCTTTGAATCTCATCGCGGTGATGCGGAGGCGGAGCATGCGGAGAAGGCTCTATTTTTTCTCCGCTCCCCCGCGTCTGTGCGCTAAGAATGACGGCCCCGGTGCTTCCGCGCTGCTGCTGCTAGCCGTTCCCACTGGTATCGTGGCTATCGCCGAATCGGAGTCCGGGCCCGAGATGTCGAGTACGTACGTACCGGAAGCAAGCCCAGTCGGTACGGTCAGGTTCACCTGGTAGAGGCCGCCCAGATCGGGCGCCAAACCCGCATACGTAACCGTAGCCTGCTGATTATTGATGAACGCCGTGATCGTGTTGCTGGTAGTGCTCAGCGGATTATCCGGACCGGCCGCTCCGTCGGCCACCGCGGGCGATACCGCGCCCAGCCCTGTAACGAAGACTTGAATCGTCTCGCCAGGCTGCGCGGGCTTGGCCGAGTTTACCAGCGAGTAGTCGGCATGCAGCGCTGCGGCCGTTCCCAAGCCGCCCACCGGATTCGTGAACACGCCTGGGGTCGTGATGTGTACGGGCAGCGTGACAGTGTTGGAAGCCGTTCCGTTGTTGATGACCTGAATGCCCGCGATCGATGTGTTGGTGCCATAAGGGATAAGGAAGGAAATCTCGCCGCTACTCACGAAATAGATGGGAGCCGGGGTGCCGTTCACCTTCACCTGGACGTTGTTCCCGAGTGTGGTGGGGAACGGCAGTGAGGGAGCCGCGTGCGTGGCGTCGGAAAGATTCTGGCCGTAGAGAGTGACCAACTCGCCCGGCGACAACCCGGCGGTGAAGGGGGCGTTGCTGGCCGCATTCACCACGCCCGTGGGAAAGATGAAGACGCCATTTCCGCTCACGCTGGGCGCCGCCAGCGCCACGTTGATTCCGAGTTCCGGACCTATGCCGGAACCGATGCGGATGGCGCCATTGGCGCCGACGGCATAGCGCATGGTTGGGTTGGTGTAGGTGCCGTCCGATTTCAGGGCGTAGCTGTCGCTGTAAGTGTAACCGCTGACGCCGACGGTGGCCGCGGCGGCGCTGCTGTATTGCAGCCGCTGATGGCCAATCACCGAACCCGAAATAGCGTCGAGCGCTCCGTAGTAGGTATCGAGCGTGGCATATCCGGCCGACAGAGTGGAAGCGTCCTCATCCATTCCGGCCTGGTAGAACAATCCGGAAAACGTCGGGCTGCCCGAACCCACCCGCACACCCACGAAGAAGTCCCATGCCTGCGGCCCGCCGCCGAAGATGAAGTTGCCATCGGATGAAATGTAAACGTACTCCTGACCGTCCAGGAAGACGGCATTGTTGGAGACCGGATAGTTGATCACGCCTGCGCCGTTCTGGAAAACGTACTTCACCGCGCCTAGTGTCTGCGGGATGACTTGCGTGCCGTTTTGGCCGATGTAGCCGCTGATATTAAACGCGGGAATGTTGCCCGCGCCATCGGGGCTGATCTGATACATGAAGCTGGAGGTGTAGAGCGGGCTGCCGCTTCCGCTGCCGGAAAGGTCCATACCGGCGACCCAATACGGGCCTTTGAACGTGGAAGTGGTAGCCGCGGGCGATGCCACCGGTGCTGCGACGAACATATCGAAGTAGGCCTCGGTGGCGCTTCCTATGAAAATGCCTCCTTGCGACACCAGCCCGTAGACCAGGGCTCCTTGCGATACAGGACTGGAAATATACCCGTAGCCGGAAGCGGAAATGGCGTAGGTGCCGCTGGGAGAGTAGCTGCCGTAGTTGCCGTTGGAGTCGTACACGGTGGCGTTCATCGTGTAGCTGCCATTCCCGTTAAAGGTGATGTTGCCGTATAGCGAGACGGCATACTGTAGGTCGCCAACGTAATCGCCCAGCCCGTAACCGGTCTCACGGAAGTAGTAGGTGCCGTTCAGCAGGTTGTTACCGCTGGTGTCCCAGGTCTGCGCGTCCGCCAGTCCGGCGGCGGCCAAGCAAAGGGCCAGTGCCCCGAAAGCAAGTTTCATACCTACTTGAGAATACACGTACGGGGCGAGGCAGGTTTCGGCTATTTGGAGGAATCGCGCGGAGCTGGAGTGAAGCGCGTAAGAAACAAAACGCGGGCCGGTGAAAGCCGGGCCCGCGCGGTCAAGGAAACGAAAGGGATAAAGCCGTTTACGCCTTGTTGCGGTGCAGCGCCGCCAAACCGATCAGCGCGCCGCCGATGAGGGCGATTGTGGCCGGTTCAGGAGTGTTCGGAGCAGGCGGCGTCGAAAACGTTCCTTGGCCGAAACCGCGGAGTTGGAACCGGACTGGTTATGTGCGAGATTACAGGACTCATATGCCTTCGCCGTAGAGGTTATGATCGCCTCTTCCCCGGGCCGAGGCCAGCAAGTCGGACCCGATCTGTTCGGGAGATGCGGATGGAGAAGGCCGCAGTGCCGAAGTCTGACCTGTGTCGTACTCAACCAGGAGTATGTAACCCGCCGCCGTCATCTCCGAAACTACTTCTGGCGTAAGTTGGCCGCGAAGCACGTGCACCTGGTAGCCGCGATCGAAAAGGTAACGTTCCGTAGCGTAGGCGCGCTCCTCGTCTTCAATTACGACCACTGCCGGAGGATGGCCGAATCGCGAGCGGCGGTCGGCCGCAGTTACTCTTCCCTGCCCCGGTACCTCAGTCACGGCGGAAACGATCATGCCCGCACCGATCGTCTCATTGCTCAACGAATCGATCAGGATGAAGCCGCCGGTGGCGCGGTTCTTCGAATAGGCGTCGAAGAACAGCGGACGGTGCGTCTCCAGTTCGACCAGCCCAATTTCGTTCAACTCGAGAGAGTCGGCCGGCTGGTGCTCGAGCGAGTGGATGTTCACCCGGTGCCGCACCTGTCGGATGCGCGCCTGCACCATTTGAGTGGTGTGCTTCAAAAGATACGGCTGCCGCGGCGCCAGCGGCTTCTCGTTCATCCATACTACCGCGGCCTGCAAGCGCCGGCCCGCGTGAATCGGTGATTTATCGGTGACCAGCATGTCGCCGCGGCTGATGTCGAGTTCGTCCTCCAGGCAGATCGTGACCGACATAGGCGCGAAGGCCTCTTGCAGGTGCCCGTCCCACGCGACGATCTCTTTTACTCGGCTGCGGCGGCCCGAAGGCAGCACCGTGATGGCATCGCCGCGCCGCACGACTCCGGACGCGATCTGCCCGGCAAACCCGCGGAAGTCCGGGTTCGGCCGGATAACGGTCTGGACCGGAAAACGGAAATCAGTCAGGTTGCGGTCGCTCGCGATGGGTACGGTTTCCAGGTGTTCCAGCAGGCTGGGCCCCCGATACCACGGCGTCCGCTCGCTGTGCCGCACCACGTTGTCGCCGTTCAGCGCGCTGATGGGAATGAACACGGCGTCGCGGATTTCCAACTGTTGGGCGAAAGCTTCGAAATCGCGGCGTATGGATTCGAAGTCCTCCTGGCGGAACTCTACAAGGTCCATCTTGTTGACCGCCACTACGATGTGCGGGATGCCCAGCAGCGAAGCGATGTAGGCATGACGGCGCGATTGGGGCAGCACGCCATACCGTGCGTCGATCAGAATAATCGCCAGGTTGGCCGTAGATGCGCCCGTGGCCATGTTGCGCGTGTACTGCTCGTGGCCGGGCGTGTCCGCGATGATGAACTTGCGCCGCGCCGTGGAAAAGTACCGATAAGCGACATCGATAGTAATACCCTGCTCACGCTCGGCGCGCAGACCGTCTGTGAGCAGCGAAAGGTCGAGCCCGCCGGTCGTCTGATTGCGAGTCGCCTTACGAATGGAAGCGACCTGGTCTTCGTAAACTCCCTTGGAGTCGTAGAGAAGCCGGCCGATCAGAGTGGACTTGCCGTCGTCGACGGAGCCGGCGGTGGTGAATCTTAAAAGCTCAGGGGCCCGGGGGCCGGGGGTCAGGGAGGGGCTGCGCGCTTCGCACGCGTTACCTTCTTCTTGGAGCCAATCGGCGCGCAGCGCCGTACCTTCCCCTGACCCCTTCTCTCTCGTCAAAAGTACCCCTCCCGCTTTTTGATTTCCATCGACCCGTCCTGATCATGATCGATCACGCGATTCTCCCGCTCCGAGCGGCGGAACTGAATCATCTCATCGATAATCTTCGGCAACGTATCAGCCTCTGAGCGGATCGCGCCCGTGCAGTAGGTACAGCCAAGCGACCGCATGCGGCACATCACCATCTCGGGCTTTTCACCGGGCAGCAGCGGGATGTTGTGTTCCACCGGGATGAGGCTGTCGCCGCGAACCACCATGGGACGAAGCTTGGCGAAATACATCGGCACGATGGGAATGTTTTCCTGGTAGATATAGTTCCACACATCCAATTCCGTCCAATTTGAAAGCGGGAACACGCGGATGCTCTCACCTTTATCGATTCGACTGTTGTAGAGATTCCACAATTCGGGCCGCTGGTTCTTGGGATTCCACTGGCCAAAGGAGTCGCGGAACGAGTAGACGCGTTCCTTGGCGCGCGATTTCTCCTCATCGCGCCGTGCGCCGCCGAAAGCCGCATCGAAACCGCCTTGTTCCAGTGCATCCAGCAACGAGCGGGTCTTTAGCAGGCCGCAGCACTTTTGCGTACCCAGACGAAACGGACTGGCGCCCTCGTCGATCGCCTTTTGATTGGTGTGGACGATCAGTTTCACGCCGATTTCGGCGCAGAAACGGTCACGAAACTCGATCATTTCGCGAAACTTGTATGTCGTATCGATGTGCAGCAGGGGAAATGGGATCCGCCCGGGATAGAAGGCCTTCTGCGCCAGCCGCACCATCACCGAGGAGTCCTTGCCGATGGAATACAGCATCACCGGCCGCTCGAATTCCGCCGCCACCTCGCGCAGGATGTGGATGCTCTCGGCTTCCAGAGCTTGCAAATGGGTTAAACTGCGGATCATAAGGAGCTGCGAGCCGCGAGCGTCGCGCTACGAGCACTGGCTGTTCGAGCCAAAGCTCGTAGCGCGACGCTCGTAGCTCGTAGCCATTCTATCATGACTAAGTCTATCGGATTACTAGCCATCGGCGCGCTCGCAGTGATCGCCCAGCCCGGCTCCCTCTCCCCCGAGCGTATTCGCGAAGATGTCAAATACCTGTCGGGTGATGCCTTGGAAGGCCGCGGCGTGGGCACTCGCGGCGGCGATTTGGCGACTGAATACCTGGCGCGGCAGTTCGCCCAAGCGGGAGCCAAACCAGCGGGCGACGACGGTACTTATTTTCAAAAGGTGCCCCTGGTGGGCGTGGAGACCCAAACGGACTCCCAGCTTTCGGCGGCAGTGTGGGGCAAGAACGTCGACTTCAAATGGCTCGACGAATTCGTCGGCGTCAACGAACAGCAGCGACCCAGCGCGCGCTTCGAAGGCGATGCCGTATTCGTAGGGCACGGCATCGCCGCCCAGGAATGGAAGTGGGACGACTTCAAAGGCGTAGACATGACCGGCAAGATCCTGGTCCTGTTCACCAACGAACCTCCGTCCACCGACCCTAAATTCTTCGACGGCCCGGCTCTCACGTACTACGGCCGCTGGACCTATAAGTATGAAGAGGGGTTGAGGCGCGGCGCCAAAGGTGTGGTCATTATCCATACCAGCCCGACCGCCGGCTATGGCTGGGACGTCGTGCGCAGCTCCTGGGGCCGCGAGAATCCTTACGTGAAGGTGGCCCAGAATGAACCGGCTCTGGCGTTTGCCGGGTGGCTCTCGCGCGCGGCCGGCGACAAGCTGCTCGGGCTGGCCGGGAAGTCGGTCGACGAACTGCTGGCCGCTACCGAGAAGCGCGACTTCAAACCCATCGATCTCGGCATTCAGATTCGCGGCCGTATGGTCTCCAAGGTGCGTGACCTCGAAACCCGTAACATCGCCGCCATCGTTCCCGGCTCCGATCCGAAGCTGAAGGACGAGGTCGTGGTGTATAGCGCGCATTGGGACCATCTAGGCATCGGCACGCCGGTGAACGGCGATTCCATCTACAACGGCGCCATCGACAATGCCACGGGCTGCGGCATCCTGCTCGAAATGGCGCGCGCCTGGGCCGCCCTGCCGCATAAGCCGCGCCGCTCGGCGCTGTTCCTCTCTGTCACCGCGGAAGAGGGTGGGCTGAAGGGTTCGGAATACTATGCGCGCCATCCGCTGTTTCCTCCTGCCAAGACGGCCCTCAATCTGAACTACGACGCAGTTTACCCCTGGGGCCGAGCCAAGGAAATCGTGATTTCGGGTGCCGAACGAACGAGCGTGTTACCGGTGGCCGAAGATGTCGCCAAACGGCTGAACCTCCTAATCAAACCCGACGCCCATCCGGAGCAGGGACATTATTTCCGCTCCGACCACTTCTCTTTCGCGCATGCCGGCATTCCGGCGTTTTCCATCGGCGTCGGCACCGAATTCTACGGCAAGCCGGCGGGATATGGAGAGCGCATGTTCCAGGAGTTCAACGACAAGCACTACCACCAGCCCTCGGACCAGTTCGAGGCCGACTGGGATTTCACCGCCCTGGCCCAAGCTGCGCAGTTCGGATTCATCCTGGGGACGGAAGTAGCGAATCAGGATAAGCTGCCCGACTGGCGCTCCGGCGACGCGTTCCACAGGTAGGGAAGGAAGTCAGGAGGCAGAAGACACAGCCAGAATAAAGCTGCGCGCTCGCACATTCTGTCTTCGGACTTGTGTCTCCTGTCTTCTGTCTGGCTCCCGGCCCCTCCGCGATGTGTTACCTTTACCCCCAATGATCCAGGTCGAGCATCTCACCAAGACCTTCCACGATAAGAAGCGCGGTGACATCCGCGCCTTGGACGGAGCTTCCTTCGCCGTCAGTCCCCGCGAGATTCTCGGCCTTCTCGGGCCTAATGGCGCTGGCAAAACCACGCTGCTCCGCCTCATCGCCACCGTTCTGAAACCAACCGGCGGCACGGCTACTGTGAATGGCCACGATATCGTCAAAGAACCCGCGGCAGTGCGTGCTTCCATCGGCTTTCTTTCGGGCGACATGGGGCTTTACGGCCGCATCACGGCGCGCGAAATCCTGGGCTTCTTCGGAAAACTCGGCGGCATGGAGGGCGCCGCGCTGCAGGAACGGATCCGCGAAGTAATCGCGCGGCTCGACATCACGTCTTACGCCGACACCCGTATCGACAAGCTCTCCACCGGCATGAAGCAGCGAGTGGCAATTGCCCGAACCATCGTGCACGACCCGCCCGTCTTGATCCTCGACGAACCGAGCTACGGCCTTGACGTGCCCAGCGCCCGCCTGATCGAAAATTTCGTGCTGGATGCGCGTAACCTGGGCAAGTGCATCGTGCTCTCGACGCATGTGATGGAAGAAGCGGAGTACCTTTGCGATCGGATCGCGGTGATCCATGAAGGCCGTGTGCGTATCACCGGAACCATGGACGAGTTGCGCGCCGCCACGGGCAAGACGCGGCTGCGCGAGATCTTTCTCGATCTGCTGGGCATCGCGGCGCGCCCGCAGGAGGCACGCGCATGAACGGCCGAATCGTAACCACCGTCTACCGCAAGGAGCTTCTGGAGCTGGTACGCGACCGCCGCACCGTCATCAGCATGGTGGTGGTGCCCATCGTCGCGATGCCGCTTCTGTTCTCGGTATTGAATCACTTCATGTCGTCGAACGAGAAGCAGGCCGATGCGGAATCCACCACCATTGCGGTTTCCGGGCCGATCGCCATGCCGGGCCTCGAAGCCGCGCTAAAAAAGGCCGGATTCGAACTCAAAAACGCGGTGGATTTGCGCGCCGCTGTCAGCAATAAGGACGCGGCCGCGGCGATAGAGGAGACGCGCTCCGAGACCGGCGAGCCCGGAATTCGCATTTACAACGACGACAGCCGGCCCGCCTCCGAGAAGGCCGGGAGCAAGCTGCACGAAGCATTCGACAGCCTGAAAGACAGCCAAATCCGCACAGCCCTTTCCGCCAAAGGCATCTCCGAAAAGGTGCTGGAGCCGTTCGGCGTCGAAGATGTCGATGTCGCTCCGCAAGGCACGCGCGGCCGGAAGTTTCTGGGCGGCATGTTGGGGTACATGGTGATCCTGCTGATGTTCACCGGCTGCATGTACCCGGCGGTGGACATGACGGCCGGCGAAAAGGAGCGGCGCACGCTGGAAGTTCTGCTTGCCTCCGCGGCGGGCCGCGACGAGATCGTATTGGGAAAAATTCTGGCGGCCAGCACGGCGGCGTTTATTACCGCGACACTCAACATCTTCAGCATCGCCATCTCGTTTCAATCGGGTCTCATGGGCCAGAACCTGCGCGAGGTTCTGGAAGGCACACGCCTTGACGCCTCGACCGTCCTCCTGCTGTTGATCGCGGTGCTACCGACGGCCATCACCGCCGCCGCGGTCATGATTACGATTTCGTCGTTCGCCAAGAGCTTCAAGGAAGGCCAGAGCTATCTCTCGCCGCTCATCATGCTGGTGGTCTTTCCGGCGGTGATCGGGATGATGCCCGGCATGGAAGCCAGTCCGCGCCTCGCCCTGCTGCCCGTATTCAACGTTTCGCAACTTATCAAGTCGATCTTCGCCGGCGACTACACCGCGGCCGCGTTCCTGGTCAGCTTCGCGTCGAATTTGGTATACGCAGCCGTGGCCTTCGCGATCGCCGTGCGCATCTTCCAGCGCGAGGACGTGTTGTTCCGGACCTGAACCCTTCGCCCTTCACTTCGACGTGCCCAGTTCGTCGTACAACTTGTCCCCGACTACCTTGTGGACCGCCGTCGAAGGATGCCCCGCGTGATAGTAGTAAAAGGTCGCGGGCTTCGGGCAGGGCGTAGCGTCCTCATCATAAATAGAGCGGCCCGCGCATTTCCCCGTCGTGTTCTCGATGCCATAGCGGCCAGGATTGCGCATGACGTCATCGAAGAACACGCCCCAATTACTGAGAGCGATCTGGGCGTCGGGCAGTTCGTCCCGCAGCTCGCCCGGAATGCGCCGCAGTTCGGGATTCAGTCGGAGCCCAACCTCGCGGAACGCCGGGATCGCCGTCGGCAGCAAAGCGAGGCGGAAACGACGTGCACCCGCCGCATACAGCTTGCGGATCTCCGCCTCGAGATTCGCAACGGTTTCCGTGCCCGAAAGGCGCCGGTCATTCAACCCTCCCGCCACGAAGAACAGCGTCGTCTCGGAATGGAAGACGAGCTGCCGCGACATGACGCGCGCCACGAAGTCGTCCACCTGGTCCATCATGCCTCGGCCCAGGAGAGCGTCTTTTACCTTGCGCCCCGCGCCGCGCCCCGTTTGGGCGCCGCTCACGGCAAAATTGAGGCTCTGCGAGGCGGAGTCGGCCATGGTGGCCGGCACGAGTTCGAAGCCAAGCCGCCGCGCGAGGTACGCGACCGCGGTAGGCCCGTCGCCATCCACATAGCCTGCGCCCGTATCCGAATAGCTATCGCCGAAAACGTACAGGCGCGTAATGCGCGCTTCCGGCACCTGGGCGACGAGTTGGGCGGCAATCGCCAGAACGAGTAAAGGCTTCATCCGCCTTTGATCTTAACGCTGCGCCAAGCGGGGTTGTCCCATAACTCACAGCTCACAGCTCGAATCCCGCAGCGCCCTCCCGTGATACCCTGCAACCAGTGGCCACCCGTACTCTCTTCCGGGTCCTCGAGGACGCTGCCCGCGTATACGGGGACGCACCCGCGCTGCATCAGCCGGCAGAAGGCGGATACCTCACCTATTCCTGGAATGAATATCTGAGGGCGGCAGAGGAGATTGCGGCGGGTCTGCGCGCGTTGGGAATCGCCAAGGGCGAGGTAGTGGCGCTCGATTCCGAAACGCGGCTGGAGTTCTATCTGGCCGACCTCGGCATTCTCGCGAACGGTTCCATCACGGCGGCCCTATATCCCAGCTATCCACCGGCTGACCTGCTCCGCACCATCGCGGCCACCGATGCGGTTGCTCTGTTCGTAGAGGATCCGAAAACCTTCGAAGCATTGCGGCAGGCGCCGGTGCGTCATTGGATTCTGCTGACGGGCGAAGCGGATGGCGCGGTTTCGCTGGAGGAGCTGCGGAGCCTCGGCCGGCAGGCTTTGGGCCGCGATCCCGGGTTGGCGGCGCGGCTGCGCACGGAAACCACACCCTCCGACCCCGCGGTGCTGTATCTCACCAGCGGCGCCACGGGCGAGCCGAAAATGGCGCTCGTGACCCACCAGGCCATCGTTTCCAATATCGAGATGGGACCGGCCGTGCTGCCCCTGGGCCCCCACGATTCCACGGTGGCGTTTCTGCCGTCCGCGCACATAGCGCAACGCGTAGTGGTGGAATATCTCCCGATGATCGGCGGCATGCCGGTGCATTTCTTTGAAAGCCTGATCAAGCTGCCGCAGCAAATCCGCAAGGTGCGGCCTACACTTCTCCTCGCGCCGCCGCGCATGTGGGAGCGGATCTACTCCACCATTTGCACGGAGCTGAATAAGCGCCCGGCCGCGGCGCGCCGTGCATTCTATGCCGGCCTTGCGGTCGCGCTGGCCGCGGCACGGTATCGCCGTGAAGGCAAGAGCGTGCCACTCCATCTGCGCCTGCCACTCAAGGTTGCCGACCGGGTGCTGTTCCAAAAGGTACGCAGCCGATTCGGCGGGCGGATGAAAATCGCCGCCTCCGGTGCGGCGCCGCTCGGCAAAGACCTGGCCGAATTCTACGAGGCCATCGGCATGCCGATTGTCGAGGGTTACGGCCTCACCGAAGGCGGGGTGGTTACACTGAACCCGCTCGATGCGCCGCGCCCTGGCAGCATCGGCATACCGCTACCCGGTTTCGAGCTCAAGATTTCAGAGGACAACGAGATTCTCGTTAAGGGTCCGTGTCTCTTTTCAGGCTATTGGCGCGACGACGTTGCCACCGCCGACGTACTGCGAGACGGTTGGCTGCACACAGGCGATCTCGGATACATCGACACAGACGGCTGCGTCTACATTACCGGCCGCAAAAAGGAGCTGATCGTTTCCTCCACCGGCAAGAAGATCTACCCGTCGCGCGTGGAAAGCCTGTTCAAGCTGGAACCGCTCGTGAGCCAGGTCCTGCTCATCGGCGATCGTTTGCCGTATCTCACCGCCCTTATCACCCTCAATCCAGCCGCCGCCGAAACGCTGAAGGACATGGAGCCTTACCGCGGTCGGCCACCCGCGGAGTTGGCCTCCGCTCCTCCGGTGGAAGCGGAGATGCGCCGCCTGGTGGCACGCGTCAACAAGGAACTCGCCCCCTTCGAACAGGTGCGCAAATACCGCATCCTGGCTCGCGATTTTTCCATCGAGCATGGCGAGCTGACCGCTACCATGAAGGTACGCCGCACCCAGGCCATGGAGAACTTCAAAGAGGATATCGAGCAGTTGTACCGGTAACAGGCCCTTTTAAAGACGCAAAGGCGCAGAGAAAATCTGGCTACGAGCTTCGAGCCGCGAGCGATCAGACACAGGCTGCGGCGGCGGGAGTGAGCTCGAAAACTCGTGGCTCGCAGCTCGCGGCTATTGGTTCTTGGCGCCTTGGCTTTGCCAGAGGCTATTGCGCGGCCACCCTCAACGCCAACTCCGCCGGATCCAAGTCTGTCCGATTCGCCAGGATGATCACCGTCGGCCCGTCATCCATAAACCGGTCGATCACCGTGCGGAAGCCGGAGGTGCTTCCGCTGTGCCACATGCGTGCACGTCCCTGGTAAGGATCGAGGAACCAGCCGAAACCGTATGCGACAGGCTTGCCCGGCGCGAGGTTGTCGTCATTGGCGTCCTTCGGCCAGTGCGGGGATGAGCCATCCGCCAGCTTCGCCGGCGTGAGCGCCGCCTGCATCTCTTCGGCGCTCAGCAGCGTGTGCTTGCGCAGCGTATCGTCCCACTTGGCGAGATCGGTGAGGTTGGAGTACACGCCTCCATCGCCCAGCGTGGCCGAAGTGGAGCTCTGGTCGGTCTCCACAAACTTGCCATTGCGCCGGCTGTGCCCATAGGCGCGGTTGGGAACGGTATTACTCCCGCTCACGAATGCCAGCGTGTGATCCATGTGGAGGGGCGCGAAGATGCGGTCGTGCAGAAACTTCCCGTACGTCGCACCGGAAGCTTTGGCCACGATGAGCCCGAGCACTACGAAGCCGGAATTGCTATAGGCCCATTTCGTGCCCGGCGCGAACTTCCCGGCGGTCTGGCGTTCCAGCAGATCGAGCACCGCGCGATCCTGAATCTGGTGCGTGGGAGTCCACCCCGGCCCCATCAGATCCTCATAATCGGGCAGGCCGCCCGTGTGGGTCAGCAGATTCCGAATCGTGACATCCCGGCCATATGCAGGAAACTCTGGGAAAACGTCGCCCAACCTCTCGTCATAGCGCAGCTTGCCGTCGTGTACCAGCAGCATGATCGCCATCGCAGTGAACTGCTTGGTGAACGAGGCAAGGCGGAAATTGGTTTGCGCATCGATGGCCGCATTGGTCCGCAAGTCGCACACGCCGTAACCACGTTCGTACAGGGTGTGCCCGTCCTTGCGCACCAGCACCGCCAGTCCAGGCGATTTGCCATCGGCCAGCGGAGCGAAGATCGCGTCTATTTTCGATACCGCATCCTGTGCCATCGCGGCCGCGGCCAAGCACACAAGCGCGGGCAGTATCCATCGCATTCTACAATTTAAACCGGTAGCGCACCTGTAGGTATACCTGGCGCGGATTGATATAGTGTGTGCCGCCGAAAGTGTTGCTCGTATCGAGCAGGTATCGGGTATTCCCAATATTGATTGCATTGGCGGAGAGCGTCCACTTCTCCGCGATTTGCTTGCCGAGCGAAAGGTCGAAAGTCGAATGCGGAGGCAAATGGGCCGGACCGTTCCCGTTGAGAAACCCAGAGCCGAATGTATAAGCGGGCGTGAACCATAGACCACGCGGCAGTGTTAGCGATAATACTGACGATACAGTGTTGCGCTGATCGTGATCGAGCAGGAAGTTGCCGGTGGGGGCGGATTCCAGCAGACCGCCCGTGATGGGGCCGATCCCCTGAGCGATCTGGTTCGAATATGCGGCGCGCCATTGTGCCACATGGAACAGCCGCGGCGACCGCAACGTCACCTCCGTGCCGTGGATGACAGCGCCAAGATCGGTCAGGGGGATGAAAATTCCAGAGTCGCCTACCACGTCGTGGTCGAGAAAATTGCGGGCGCTGGTGTGAAAGTCATCCACCTCGAGCGACCATCCGCGGATTGGGATTTCGAGGCCGATATCACGCTGAATATCACGCTCTCCTGAAAGCGGGATGAAGCCAAAGCCTTCGGAGGCCGCAAATTGCAGAGCCGGGCCCGCCAGGCTGTCGAGCGGCGGCGGCTGGTAGTAATACGCATAATAGCCGTGGAGCACCCAGTTGAGTTTGGGGATGCGGATAGCAGCGCCCAAACGGGGATCTGCAGTGCTCTCACTCAACAGCCCGCTGTAGTGCGTGAAGCGAAGCCCCACGTTCAGCGTCAGCCAGAAGGTCGGCTTGTATTCATCTTCCACGAAGAGAGCTTCCGAATTGGCCCAATGGCGCTCGGTCTGATTTAGAAGGTTGCCTGCCGGAGTGGCGGCCAGGCCGAAGAAGGTATCATCGTGTTGGCCCCAGACTTCCGACCCGATACGCACGTTGTGCCGTTTTTTCAGTGCCTGCAATACCGCCCGCCCGCCTATGTAGTTCGACCTTCCGTTGTCGTTCAGAACATAAGGCGCGTCGTTGGGCCCACCCAGGTAATGCGCACTGTTGTAGTGGTAATAGGGCGAAATGCTCAGGAGCAAAGTATCGGAAAAGCTGTGGGTCCAGTGAAAGCCCGCAAGGTAGTCGCGCTCCAGATCGAGATCGCGGGTTCCAGCAGCCTCGGCATCGGCGTCGTTGGGGATCTGGTAGTGGTCTTCACGCAGTGACGCGATCCACCGGAACTGGTCCTTGCCGCTCGGGTTATAGAGCAGTGACAGAAATCCTCCGGCCCCGCTCGCCTGATCGTGAATTACTTGAGGAACCGGCGTCGCTAGACCGAGGTTCGAACGGCTGCCGTCGAGGCTTGCGTAATATGCAAAACGCTGCGTGTGCCCGCCGAAATCGAACTGATCGTCGCTGGAATACTGGCTTCCGCCGGAGAGAATCACTTCGGCCTCATTGGCGCGATCGAAACCGGAAGGAGTGACAACGTTGAAGAATCCATAGGTGCGGTCGCCGTACTGGCTGGAATACCCGCCGCGTTGGACTTCGAGATCCTGCACATTCTTTGGATTGATCAACGGCGCTACGTTGGCGGCGATGTTGGTGTTGATGACCGGAATGCCATCGAGAAACCAGTTGACCTGGTGACCGCCACGCATGTGCAGCATATTGTGGACCATGTACGCACCCGGTGTGTACTCGGTAATCATGGCAAGGCTGTTAGTCAGATCGGCGCCAGGCGTTCGTTGAATCTCACCAGCCGTGACACTTGTGACCACGGTGGAGGCCGCCACGCCGAGGCGCTCGGCGGCAGCCGATACCTCGACACTGGAAGTTACCGTAGCCAACTCCAGTTGCAGGTGCAGCACTGGGGACTTAGCCACGCTAACGTCGACCGGTTGCTCGAGCTGACTAAAACCGGGGGCCGTCACAGTGAGCGTGTAGGCGCCCTGCGGTACGTTATCAATCTGAAATTCACCGGCAGCATCGGAAGAAAGATTTCTTGAGTAGCCGGCATCTCGAATCGAGACCTGGGCGCCGGCCAGCGGACGATGCTGCGGGTCGTGGACCACCCCCCGAACCGAAGCGGTGTGCTGGCCATAGACACTAAAACACGCGAAAAAAAGGACGAACCCCCTCATGAAACCTCCGTTTGCACTCTTGAAAAGAATTGATGTTTGTAGAGTCGCCGCTAGCGAAGCGGAGGAGGCCGTTGGTAAAGACTGGAAATCCGACCCGCCGTAACACGCGTTTCCGCGGTGGGAACCACGGGCTCGATCCCTGCGTGTAAAGAGTCGTGAAATGCCGGAGGAGTAAGGACCTGAACAGCCGACGGTGCACTGCCGACGCAGCCGCAACGGCTATTGCATGTCGAACCGATGCTTATGCCGCCGTGCGCCGCCCTGCGGCAGCAAGCATGCCCGTCCTTACAGCACGCGTGCGCGAGCCCGGCAGGCGCAAGCAACGCCGCGGCCAGAGGCCAAGCCCCCAGCCAGAGCGCCAGTGCCAAGCCGATGATGCGGAAAGCCCTCACCCTTGCGGACAGTATACAACGGGAAGCGCAGCTACAAGCCGCGAGTTACGAGCTTCGAGACGGCTGTGTGAGGTTCGTCTCGTAGCTGGAAGGTCGCAGCTTTCTACAGCTTGAATTCCGCGTGTACTACTTCGTCTTCGACCAAGTGCTGCAGGCTGAACCCAAGCTTCTCGCAGATGCGCATCATGTCGCGGTTGTCAGGCAAGATGCTGGCCGTCAGTTTGGAGAGCTTCTCGTCGGCGGCCACGATCGCCATGCGCGCCAACAGCTCCTTGCCGAGACCGCGGCCCTGCATCTGGTCACTCACCACTACCGCCACTTCGGCTTCGTTGGTCCACTGCACTTTGGTCATGCGGCCCACGCCGAGAATTTCGGATTCGCCGGTTTCGGGGTTGCGCCGCTCGGCCACCAGAGCCATTTCACGGTCGTAGTCGATGAAGCAGGTCCGCATCAGCCGGTCGTGCCGGGTGCGCTGCTCCAGGTTCATCAGGTGGAAGTAGCGAAGGTACACGCTGCGCTCGGACAGCGTGCGATGGAACTTCACCATGGCCGGCTCGTCCTCCGGACGGATCGGACGAATGTTCACGACGGTTCCGTCCTTCATGGTCCATGGCGCTACGTAGCGCGCCGGATACGGGCGAATCGCCATCCGGGGAGCCTGGTCGAGCGAAGCCACTTCCTTGCCATGCAGCACCACCCGTGCATCGAGCGCCATCAGGCCGTCGGGCGACGCCAGCAGCGGGTTGATGTCGATTTCCTTGATCCACCGCTGCTCGGCCACCAGTGCCGAGAACCGCACCATCAGCGTCTCCAGAGCCGCCAGATCCACCGCCTTGCGGCCGCGCACGCCTTTCAGCGCTTTGTAGATCTTGGTCTGCTCCATCATGCGGCGCGCCAGAGTGCTGTTGAGCGGCGGCAGCGCCAGCGAGCGGTCCTGATAGACTTCCACCAGCTGTCCACCCGTTCCGAACAGCAGCACCGGTCCAAACTGCGGATCGAGGCTCGAACCGATGATCAGCTCGTAGGCGTCCTTCAGCCTGATCATCGGCTGCACGGTGACGCCCTGGAAGTGCTGGGCTCCCACCTTTTCCGTCACCGACTGCACAATGGCCTGCAACGCTTTCTCGACGGCTTCTGCGTTCGTCAGATTCAACTGCACGCCGCCGACATCAGTTTTATGCGTGATGGTTTCCGAGTAGAGCTTCAGCACCACCGGATAGCCGATCTTGTCGGCGGCCTTCACGGCCGCCGCAGCATCGGTGGCGATGATCGTGAGGGCCGTCGGAATGCCGTAGGCCGCCAGGACCTGCTTGGACTCGAACTCCGTGAGGATGGTGCGCTCTTGCTGGCGAGCACGGTCCAGGATCGTGCCGACCAACTTGCGATCGGGCGTCCAGACGATGGAATCCTCGGGCAGCGACGGCGTTTCGTACAGGCCCTTCAAGTTGTAGCTGTACTGCCACATGTAGTTGAAGGCGCGCGCGGCGGTGTCCGGATAGGGGAAGGTGGGAATGTTGGCGCGGTTGAGAATCTCCTCGCCCGCCGCCACATCCACGCCGCCCATCCAGCTGGCGAGCACCGGCTTGCCTTCCTGCTTGGCCAACGGCTTGAGCTGCTCGGCGATGCGGGTGGGATCGGTCATCGACTGCGGCGTGAGAATCACCAGCATGCCGTCGCTGTGAGGATCCTTGGCCGCGATCTCCAGGGCTTTGGCGTAACGTTCCGGCGAAGCGTCGCCGATGATGTCCACCGGGTTGTTGTGGCTCCAGGTGGGCGGCAGCACCGAGTTGTACGCTTCCATCGTTTCCGGCGACAGGTCCGAAAGCTCGCCGCCGCCCACGATGAGGGCATCGGTGGCCAGCACGCCCGGCCCGCCGGCGTTGGTCACGATGGTGAGGCGCGGACCCTTGGGGCTCGGCTGCTTGGACAGCACCTCCGCCATATAAAAGAGGTCGGCGATGTTATTGACCCGCAGCACGCCGCTGCGGCGGAAAGCCGCTTCCAGCACCTCGTCGGAGCCCGTCAGCGAGCCCGTATGCGACGCGGCAGCTTTGGCTGCAGCCGCCGAACGGCCCGGCTTAATGACGATAATCGGTTTCGACAGCGCCACTTCGCGCGCGGCGGAGAGGAACGAGCGCGCATCGCCGATGGTTTCCATGTAAATGACAATGGCCTTCGTCTTGGGATCACTGCCCAGGTGATCGATCAGGTCGCCCCAGCCGACATCCACCATCGATCCGACCGAAACAAACGCGCTGAAGCCGACCATCTCTTTCAGGCTCCAGTCGAGCACTGCCGTACACAACGCGCCACTCTGGCTGATGAATCCGACCGAGCCGGGCCGGGCGATCGTTGTAGCGAAGGTAGCATTGAGGCCGCTCAGCGGGCTCATCACGCCCAAACAGTTAGGACCGATGATGCGGATGCCGGCCTGGCGCGCTTCCTCCGCCACCTGCCGTTCCAGCGCCGCGCCCTCCGGCCCGATCTCCTTGAACCCGGCCGAGATCACGATGGCGCCGTGCACGCCGGCCTCGCCGCACTCGCGGATGATGCCGGGAATCGACGGCGGCGGCGTCACCACCACGGCCAGGTCCACCTGTTCCGGAATGGCGGAAACGCAATGATAAGCTTTCACCCCAAGCACGCTCGACCGCTTCGGATTCACGGGATACACCGTGCCCCCGAACGGGCTGGTCACCAGGTTCCACAACAGCGTGCGGCCCACGGTATTGGGATTTTCAGTGGCGCCGATGACGGCCACGGTCTTGGGCGAAAAGAAGACTTCCAGCGGCTGCTGCCGTGCCGTCGATTTCTTCTGACGAGTAGGTTTAGTATTAATGGCTTGCATGATCTTCGCTCTCCTCTCCCTCTGATCCGAACGCCGCCCGGTTGAGCGCGTCCAGCACGTCGGCCGTATTTAATCCGTTCTTACGGGCTACTGTTTCGATGGTGCAATCGTCGCAGGCGTACCGGAAATGCAGCGCCTCAAAGACGGGCGCCGTCTCCGGGTGACGTTGTTTCACGTCACGGACGATCATGTCACGGCGGATCAACTGATCGAATCGAAACATAACAGAACCGAGTGATCGCACCTGCAGCCCGGAGTCCAAAGGAACGGCTCACGGAATCAATGAGTTAGATGTGACAGTAGAGTTAAAGTGGGTGAAATGCCCCAACTGGCAGCTTCAAGATGCAAGCTCTAAGCCCTAAGCTCTTTTCGCCACCCGGGGAACCCTCATGTCGCCTCAAAGCTTTAAAGCTTAGGGCTTACAGCTTCACTGTTATACTCGAATCGTGCCCGACATGCCACGCCGCAGGGCGTCCTCTATTGTCACGGTGGCCGGGGGCCATCGTACGGTAGAGCAGCTTTCCGCCGAACAGGGAACCGGCCCCATTGAGGACGTCGCATTGCTGTGCGGCGACTTCTGGCCCGAAGAGGATTCTGCCGAGGAACTGGCGGCTGCGGTGGACCGATGGCGGGCCGATGGCTGGAGCCAACCGAGGGCATGAGCGGGATCCTCGTGGACACTGACGTCGTAGGTCTTCTCTTCGCAAAACATCCGGAGTCTGAGCACTATGCGGGCGAGATCGCCGGCAACACGGCGCTGATCTCTTTCCAGTCCGTGGCTGAGATCGAACGCTGGACGGTGATGCGCGCCTGGCTTCCGGAACGATGCGCGTACATGCACATGTACCTGGAGCGCTACACCCTGATCCCTTCCAGTCCCGACCTCTGCCGCCGTTGGGCGGAAGTGTTGGCAGCAGGCGAGGAGTCGGGCTACCCAGTCACCTACGGCAACGCCTGGATCGCCGCCACGGCCCTCCTTTACCGTGTGCCTCTCCTCACCCATAATGCGGACCGGTATCGAGGCATTCCCGCACTGCAGACGGTTTCATACCGAGGCATGGCGGCCGAATAAGCCACCCACGCTCCGGCTGTGCCACTCTGGTAGTGGAGGGCGTATGTATCCGTTGAAAAAAGGAACGTATGCGCCGCAAGCGCATGTCGGCATTCCGGCCGGAACCTACGAAGAGGAGCACGGCCGCAAGGGCTTCTACGGCAAGAGCACTCACCTGTACCACGCGCATCCGCCCACCGGCTGGGTGCGTTTCGAAGGCAAGCTGCGCCCGCACCTGTTCGACCTGAACCAGCTGGCCCCCACCGACTGCCACGATTCTGAAGGCATGCCCGTGCCCTTCCTCGGCAATGACGACGTCCGCCTCTACGTTTCGCGGCGCTCGCAGCCCATGCCCTTCTACTACCGCAACGCCGACGGCGACGAGCTCATCTTCGTGCACCGCGGCAAGGGAACCATCGAGACCGATTTCGGACCGCTGCCTTTCGAGCCCGGCGATTACCTCGTGGTGCCGCGCGCGGTCACCTATCGTCTTCTGCCGGAGACGCAGGACAACTTTTTCCTGATCGTGCAGTCGCGCTCGGAATTCGAGCAGCCGGATAAAGGGCTGATTGGCCACCACGCACTCTACGATCCCGGCGTGATTGGCATTCCCGAACCCGCGCCGCATCTCGACGACAACCGCGAATGGGAAGTGCGCATCAAAGTCGAAGACGAAATCTCGAAGGTGGTTTATCCGTTCAACCCCATCGACGTGGTCGGCTGGAAAGGCGACCTCACCGTGTGGAAGCTGAACATGCGCGACATCAGGCCCATCATGAGCCATCGCGCGCACCTGCCTCCCAGTGCGCACACCACGTTCCTCACGAACGGCGCGGTGGTTTGCAGTTTCCTGCCGCGGCCCCTCGAGCAGGACCCGCAGGCGTTGCGCGTTCCCTTCTTCCACCGCAACACCGACTATGACGAGTTCATCTTCTACCACGACGGCGACTTCTTCTCCAAAGACAACATCAAGCCGGGCTATGCCACGCTGCACCCGCGCGGCATTCATCACGGGCCGCATCCCAAGGCGCTGGCAAATCAAGGCACCAAGAAACAAACCGATGAGTATGCTGTGATGCTCGATGGCCTGAATCCCATTCATGTGCTGCCCGCCGGAGAACAGGTAGAGTGGAAGGAGTACTGGAAGAGCTGGATGGAGCACAAATAACGAATGTCGCGAATGCTCGAAGAGATCCGGGAGCAGCCGTCTGCGCTGGCCCGGACGCTCGCGGGGGAGTTGCGCGGGGCCGAAAGATTCAAGAAAGTTCTCGAGCGCGCCAGGCCGCGGCTCGTGGTGCTGGTCGCGCGGGGCACATCGGACAACGCCGCGTTGTTCGGCCGCTACCTGGTGGAGATCACCTCCGGCATTCCGGTTTCTCTGGCTGCACCGTCGGTCGAGACACTCTATGGCGCGCGCATGGACTATCGCGGCGCGCTGGTGGTGGCGATTTCGCAATCCGGCGAATCCACCGACACCAATCTTTTCCTGGAACGCGCGAAACAGCAGGGTGCGCTGACACTGGGCATCACCAACGAGCGATCGAGCGCGCTGTCGAGACTGGCGGATCATGTCTTCCTCGTCCGTGCGGGTAAAGAACGGAGCGTGGCGGCCACCAAGACCTATACCGGACAGATGCTGGCGCTTTATCTGCTGGCTTACGCGCTGGGCGGCGCGATCCGCATTCCCGATCTCGAACGCTTGCCCGATCTGGTGGAAGGCTCGCTCGGCCTGGAGCCCGAGGTAGCGGAGTTGGCGATCCGCTACCGCTACATGCGGTACGCGGTGGTGGTTGGGCGCGGCCTGGTGTACTCCAACGCCTTTGAGTTCGCACTGAAGTTGATGGAGACCTGCTACGTCGTGGCCGAGCGCTTTTCCTCGGCCGATTTTATGCACGGTCCCATCGCCCTGGTGGAACCGAGCTTCCCCGTGTTCGCCTTCACGCCGTCCGGAGTCACGTGGAAGTCGATGGACGAGACACTGGCCAAGCTCGACGCGCTCCAGGCGGAGATCATCGCCATCACCGACCCCTCCAATCGCGAAGTCGAGGCACGCGCCACCAAGTTGATCCGCCTGCCGCGGCCGATCAAGCCGCTGCTCGCACCGATTCCTTACATCGTGCCCGCGCAGCTGTTCGCCGCCTCGCTCGCAGCGGAGAAGGGTCTGGACCCCGACAAGCCGAGAACGCTGAGCAAGGTCACGTTGACCATATAATTCCCGCACTCCCGAAGTGGGGAAGGTTGGCATGGCAACCTGCGGGCCGACTGGTAGTCGGCCGGTCAGGCGGCTGCCAATCGCCGAGCAGGATACCATCCTGCCTCACGAGGGTCATTAATTGCGCAAAGGCTCGATCTCCAACATCGCCGCCAGTGTCACGATGCCGTCCCACAAGTTCCCCATCCTCAAGTTCTCGTTATCGCTGTGCTGGTTGTTGTCGAAGTTCACGATCGGCACACTCACGGCCGGCACCCCCAGCTCGCGGATGAACGGCGCAATCGGCACCGTGCCGCCCATGGTGCGGATCATAACCGGCGGCGCGCCCCACATCTTGGTTAGTGCGTCGGTCACTTTCACGGCTGCCGGCGAATCGGGCTCGGTGCGGTACGCCTCCATCGCTTCGCCCTCCGCAGTCTTCAGCTTCATGAGCTTGGCGTACTGCATGCGGGTGGCGTCGTCCGGATCGCTCGCCACCACGTAGTACCCCTGCTTTTCGATGTGCGCCCGCAGTCGCTCCAGCATACGCGCGGGCGCCGTCTCCTTCACCAACCTGATGTCGATGGCCGCGGTGGCTTCGGCTGGAATAATCGTACGCGGCGCATCCACATAGCCGCTCTCCATGCCGCGGATGTTCAGGCTCGGATATTGCAGCGCTTCTTGCAGGCTCTCGCCTACTGCGTCCGGCTTCGCTACCCCAAACAGTTTCAGCAGCCCAGGCTCGTCGTCCGGGACCGATTTCAGGACGCGCCGCTGCGCATCGGTCAGCGGCGGCACGTCGGCATAGAAGCCCTCTATCGTTGTCCGCCCCTGGTCGTCTTTCATCGACGCCAGCAATTGCGCCAGCCGCATCGCCGGATTGGGGACCCAGTTGCCGTAGTGCCCGCTGTGCAGCGCCATCTTCGGACCATAGACCGTCAGCGTCAGCGTAACGATTCCGCGCGCGCCGAAAGCCAGGGTCGGCTCGCCGTTGGGATGCACCGGGCCATCCAGAATCAGCAGTAAATCGGAGCGCAGCTTGTCGCGATAGCGGCCGATGGCCGCCGTCAAACTCGGTGACCCCATCTCCTCTTCGCCATCCAGCACCACATGAATATTCGCGTGCGTCTTGCCGCCCACGGCATCCATCGCGGCCATCAAGGCCACGATGGGCGCCTTGTCGTCCGATGCCGACCGCGCGTAAATCCGCCAGTCGTCAGGGATGCGATTGAGTTCGGCGAAGTTGGTGACCGCCTTCGCGCCGTTTTCCATCTTCCCGTCGCGCATCGTCGGCCGGAACGGACCGCCCTCCTGGTTCCAGCGAGCCGGGTCCACCGGCTGCCCGTCGTAGTGGATATAAAACAGGACCGTCGACCGCGCGCCCGGCACATTCCGTTCCGCATACACCAGCGGATTGCCGGCCGTCTCCAGCAGCTCGGCCTTCATCCCGTGCCGCGTCAGCATTGCGCTCAGCAAGTCAGCATTTTGGCGTATCGTCGCGCGGTCGGTACCGACATTGGGAATGGCCAGCAGACTGACGAACTCTCCCGTGATCTGCCGCTCGTGCGCCTTCACCCACTGCTCCACGTTGCCGCGGTCCTGCCCGTACATCAGTGCCGTGGCTGCCACCGCGCACATCACTCGCGAGAAATTCATCTCCCTACGATACTATGGCTCTGCATGCAGACCACTACGCTTCGCGATACCGATCTCACCGTCTCGCGCGCGTGTTTCGGCACCATGACTTTCGGTGCGCAAACGGATGAAGCCGCCGCTCGCCGCATGATCGACACGTGCCTCGACCGCGGCGTCAATTTTCTCGATACTGCCAACGTCTATAACAAAGGCGCGTCCGAAACCATGCTCGGCAAACTTCTCAAGAGCCGCCGGGGCCGCGTCGTACTTGCCAGCAAAGTCCGCGGCAAAATGGGCGATGCTGCCGACGAATCCGGCCTCTCCCGGGCGGCTATTCTCAAGGCGATCGACCAAACCCTCCTTCGCCTCGACACCGACTACCTCGACCTCTACTATCTGCACCAGCCCGACTGGTCCATCCCGATCGAGGAAACGCTCGGCGTCATGGACGAACTCGTGCGTGCCGGGAAGGTACGCTATCCCGCCTCTTCCAACTACGCCGCCTGGCAGGTCGCCGAGATGATCTCCATCTCCCAACAGCGAAACTACCGCGCGCCGCTCGTATCGCAGCCCATGTACAACCTGCTGGCCCGCGGTATCGAGCAGGAATATACGGCCATGGCGAAGCGTTTCGACGTTTTCATGGTGGTCTACAATCCGCTGGCCGGTGGCCTCCTCACCGGCAAGCAGCAGCGCGACCGCCCGCTCCCCGGCACCCGCTTTGACAACAACCAGATGTACCTCGACCGCTACTGGCACCCCACCTTTTTCGATGCCGTGGACGAACTCACCGCCGCCGCTGCCCGGGCCGGTCGCTCGCTCATCGATACCTCCTTGAGCTGGCTCCTCCACCACACCACTACCGATTGCGTGATCCTCGGCGCATCCAAACCCGAACACCTGGAGCAAAACCTCGACGCGGTCGAAAACAGCCGCCCCTTGCCGGCCGAACTGCTCTCCACTATCGACGCCGTGTGGACGAAACTCCGAGGCGTCACACCGAAGTACAACCGATAGCGACGAACTTCGAGCTTCGAGCCACTCCGTGCTTCGCCGTCGACCAGGGTTGTCTGGTAGCTCGAAGTTCGCGGCTCGTCGCTGTCGCCGTCCTGCGACAGAGTGGCCGCCAACCTCAAAAGTGGAACGCAATCGTCGCCGTAACCGCTCGCGGCGAGACGTAGTGCGTACCGCTGAAGGCGGACACAAATTATAGAGCGGCACTTGGTTCGTCAAATTCACCACCTCTATGGGCGCACTCCATTTGTAGCGGTCGCCATGAAAGGTGTTGCCGTGCCCCGCCGCCATGTCGAACAGGTTTCGTGGGCGATGCGCTGCGGATTATGAAGGTCGTTTTCCATGCTTGGCGCCGGCACTTTCACGTAAATCGACCCCAGCCCCTTCGCGCTGCAAGTCGCCAGTGGAGTTCCCAACGGATTCGGCGCGGCGATCTGCCCGTTACATAGCAGGCCGGCTTGAGACTCCTGGTCGGCCGTCAAGGGCAGCCGAGTAAGGGCATTCACCAGCGCCACCTGCCCGCTCGGAATCACCATTGTCGGCCTCACCGACGACCTCGACCCCGGGGAATTGCTCCAGGCCTTCCCGCAGAACCCGCCGCGCAACCGGTTCGTCATCCACGATCAGTGTCTTGATCGAGGCCTGGTCCATCTCGCACACACCTACACCATTCTCACCTCCCGCGGCAGCGTAAACTCGCCGACGGGCGAATAATCATCCACGAGGGGGCTAAATCTGCGCGCATAGGATCTGTACCGCTGCTTCCCCAACCGCGCCCGCCGGCGGCGCAAGTTGAGCCGCCGGTGGAATTTCGCGTGCCCGCGCGAGATCGTTCAGCGAAAATCGAAAGCGCGCCAAAATACCGGAGGTGTACATGGGAACCGCCGAAAACGTCTCTATGCCACAGCCCGCCTTGCCGGGCGAGTCCGCCGTGCAGCCGGAGCCGCACGGACACGTCAACCGCACCGATGTCGTCATTTTCGCTCTGGTCGGCGTGGCCGCTGCCGTGAGCTGGCTGGGCTTCCTGCCGCGTGTCGCCGGCATCGATCTGCTAGCAGTTGCGGCGGTCCTCGGCGGCGGGTGGCCGGTCTTCCGCGAGGCGCTGCAAAACCTCCTGGCCCGCCGCATGACCATGGAACTCTCCATGACCCTGGCGCTGGGTGCCGCACTTGGCATGCGCGAATTCTCCACCGCTGTATTCATCCTGTTCTTCGTGCTGGGCGCCGAGATCCTTGAAGACAGGACCGTCACCCGCGGCCGCAGAGCGATTCGCGATCTACTTGCATTGCTGCCTGCCAAAGCTGTTGTGCGCTTCGGCAATGAGCTGGTGGACGTGCCCATCTCCGAGGTGCATCCCGGCGACATCGTGGTGATCCGTCCGGCCGCCGAAATTCCCGTCGACGGCGTCGTGGTGGCGGGCCGGTCCACGGTCAACCAAGCCAATATCACCGGCGAATCCATGCCGGTCGACAAGCTCCCTGGCGCGCCGGTTTTCGCCGGCGCCACCAACCACACAGGCATGCTCGAAGTCCGCACCGAGTGCGTGGGCCTGGATACCGCTTTCGGCCGCATCGTCGATGCCGTCGAGAAGGCGGAGCGCTGCCGCGCCCCGGTGCAGAAACTCGCCGACCGGCTCGCCGGATGGATCGTCTACTTCGCTCTCGCCTCTGCCATTCTCACTGTTCTCCTCACCCACAATATCCGCTCGGCCCTCGCCGTCGTCATCGCCGCCGGCGCTTGCGGTGTTGCCGCAGGGACGCCACTGGCCCTGCTCGGCGCCATCGGCCGGGCAGCTCGCGGAGGCGCCGTAGTCAAGGGCGGCCGCCATATGGAAGCCCTCGGCGCCATCGACACCGTCGTCCTCGATAAGACCGGCACCCTCACCTTCGGAGAGCCCTTCGTCACCGCCGTAATCCCATATCCCGCCGAGGACGGCGACCGCGTCGTCCGGCTGGCGGCCATCGCCGAACGGCCCTCCGAGCATCCTGTTGGTAAAGCCATTCAGAAGGAAGCCGCACGTTGGGGCGTCATTGTCAGCGACCCACAAAGTTTTGAGTACCTGCCCGGACGCGGCGTGCGCGCCTCATGGAACGGCGGCGAAATCCTCGTCGGAAGCGCAACCTGGCTTTCGGAGGACAGCGGCCTCTCCACGCCGCTCCGCCGTATGCCCGAAGCAGCCGGCGACGTGCTGGTGGCCTACCGCGGCAAGCTGATGGGCGCTCTTCGCATCGAGGATGCCCTGCGCCCCGAGGCGGCGGAAGCGGTCTCCCGCATGAAGGCCCTGGGACTCAATGTGGTTCTGCTGACGGGCGATCGGGCGCGTGTGGCGGAAAAAGTCGCCCATCAACTCGGAGTCCAGGACTTCGCTGCTGACCTGCTGCCGCACCACAAGCTGGAGCGGGTTGAGCAACTCATCCGCTCCGGCCGCCGCGTCGCCATGGTGGGCGACGGCATCAACGACGCGCCAGCGCTCGCCCAGGCCACCGTCGGCATCGCCATGGGATCGGGCACCGATCTGGCGCGCCAAAGCGCCGGCGTGCTGCTGCTCGGCAATAACCTGCTCGACTGCGTCGACTTGCTGGAGACCGCGCGCCGCTGCCGCCGCATCATCTTCTTCAACTTCGCCGGAACCCTCGCTGCCGACCTCGCGGGAGTAGCGCTTGCCGCCGTCGGCATTCTCACGCCTTTGTTGGCAGCCGTTCTTCACGTCACATCCGAGATGGCGTTCATTTTGAATTCTGCACGTCTGGTGCCGGGCGGCGAGCCGCCGAAATGACCGCTGCAACCTGCGCGCGTGCTTCCGCCCGACTCAGGTCGCATGCACTCGCATGGGCAACGCTGCCGATTGAGCCGCTGAACGAGCGCCACTCTTTGTTGTTCCAAGATTTCCCGCAGATTCCACGCCGGGCAACGGGGCCCAAAATGGCGGCTCCCGTTCGGGTAACGGTTGATTGCAAACGGTAGCCGCCAGCATCAATAACCAAGAATCGGAATGGCGCAGAGCGCCGGCACAAACCGGCGCCGCGCCTTAAATCTCGCGGGCATATTCGCTGTACAGTATGAGAGGGGACTCGCCATGGGCCTCGTTTTTTCTCGCACCGGGCGGTCACTAGCCGTGGACGGGCGGTTTTGCAGCCACGAGCGTAACGCTCCCTGACATGATGTCCATGCTCAGCCAGCCCCTGTTGATTAACATCCTCGGCCATGCCGCGGGAGCGCTGATCTTCGCCATCTTCCTCGCCCTTCTGTTCAGCGGACGCGGCTGGGCGGGGGTGCGCGGCCGTTATCTCTCCGGCCTGGCAGCCGCCCTCTCGCTCGCCTGGAATCTCGGATCGCTGGTCGTCCTCGCCTGGCCCGGCCTTCCGCCGCGCGCTGCCGATTTCGCCGCCGCGTTCAGCTTCTCGGTCCTCAGCCTGCTGCCCGCAGTGCTCCTCCACCTGTCCGTCGCCGATGGCGGCCGCATTCTCGTCGGGCTCGGTTATCTGCTCAGCTCGGTCGCCGTGGTCATGCACTTCTGGGAAATCACCGGCAACCGCGCGGCCCTTCACCAGACCGCCCTCCTCATCATCACGGTTGGCTTCCTGGTGCTCACCGGGGCCGCCGTGCTGCGGTCCGTCGTCCGCCCCGGCGCCACGCGCGTGGCAGCCTCGATGTGCCTGGCGCTGTTCTCGGCGTCCTTTATTCACTTCGGCACCGGCCATGCCAGCCAGGCCTGGTCGAGCGAGCTCATCGTCCACCACGCCGGTATTCCCCTCGCCCTGCTCGTCCTCCTTCAGGATTACCGGTTCGTCCTGCTCGACGCTTTCGTCCGCTTCCTCGCCAACGCCCTGCTGGCCGCCGTTCTCACCGCGCTGCTGATCGGCGCGGTTTTCAAACTCTTCCTTGTGGAACGGACCGCTTCCGACCCGCTGCATGAGGCGCTGCTTCTCATCAGCGTATGCCTTTTCCTGGTCTTGTTTGCCTGGCTGCGCAATCGAGTGCAGAAATGGCTCACCCACGCCGTCTTCCGCCAGGGTAGCGTCGCCAGCCTCGCTGCCCGCGTGAAGAACGGCCCGTCCTACACCAATGAGGATCAATATCTCGATTGGGCTGCGGCAGCCATGGCCGCCGCCGTCAAGACCCGTAATTTCGAGGTCATCCGCGCCGGCGACCTTCCAACCGCTGGCGAGTTGCACGCCCCCGCTCCCGCCAACGCCATTGCAGCCGATCCCGCGTCCCCATCCTCCTGGGCCGAAGCCGTTGTTCCCGTTCGTTTGGGCGCAGGCGCATCCCGGATCATTCTGCTCGGCCGGCGCCAGGGGGGGCGCCGCTATCTGAGCGAAGATTTAGACGCCCTGGGCCGCGCCTCGGCAGAGATCGCCGAAAGCGTGGAAGCCCTCCGCCGGCGCGAAATGAACCGGCTCGTCAGCCAGGCCGAGTTGCGCGCCCTGCAAGCGCAGATCAACCCGCACTTCCTGTTCAATGCTCTGAACACGCTCTACGGCACCATTCCACGGGAAGCCGCCGCGGCGCGCCGCATCGTGCTCAGCCTCTCCGGAATCTTCCGCTATTTTCTGCAAACGGACCGCACTTTCGTGCCTCTCTCGCTCGAAATGGAAATTGTCCGCGACTACCTCGAGGTCGAGCAGTTGCGGCTGGGCGATCGCCTGCGCGTCGAGATCGAAGAGGAGAAGGCCGCGCTTGAGGTTCCGATCCCCGTGCTCTCCATCCAGCCCTTAGTGGAGAATGCCATTAAACACGGACTGGCGCCACGCAGCGAACCCGGTATCCTGCGCATCCGCGCCGAGCTCACTGGCGACAATCTGCTCGTTCGCGTGGAAAACAGCGCCAGCGGGCCAGGGGCCAACAGCGCCAACCCAGGAGTCGGCCTGCAGAACGTCCGCCGCCGCCTCGAAATTTGCTACGGCCCTCCCGCCCGGCTTGCGCTTTCCATCGGTCCCGACTGGACCACCGCGGAGCTCTCGATCCCCCTCGCAAGGATGGAGGCAGCAGGATAGCTACCAGCAACGAGCCGCGAGCTAAGCCGGTGCTGCGCCGTGCACCGGGGTCGTCTCATAGCTCAAAAGCTGACAGCTCATCGCTGCGATTTCGCTACAATAACAAAGAAAGCGAAAACGCAGACTTGTCCGGCAAGCCTTCGAATGTCGTAGCCATCTACCCTGGATCGTTCGACCCGATTACCAATGGCCATCTCGACCTGATCCAGCGAGGCTCGCGGCTATTCGGCCGCTTGATCGTCTCCATTCTGCGAAACGAAACCAAGGAGCCGCTCTTCACATTCGAAGAGCGCATCGAAATGTTGCGCGAAGTGGTCCACATCTACCCCAACGTTGAGGTCGATTCCTTCCATGGTCTGCTGGTGGACCACGCCGCCGCGCACAATGCCACTGTTTTACTGCGCGGCATCCGGGCCATTTCCGACTACGAATATGAGCTCCAGATGGCGCTTATGAACCGCCGCCTTCGGCCCGGTATTGAAACCGTATTCCTGCTTTCGCAGGAGGCCTATTCTTTTATTAGCTCCCGCCTGGTGAAGGAAGTCTTTAGCCTGGGCGGGGATATTTCCGGACTGGTGCCACCGGGCGTCGAAGCCCGCATGCACCGCTTGTTAGACAAAACCATTCAGAAAGAGGCATAGCGAACTTCATGCAGGCAGTAGCCAACCCCATCGCCGAACGTATATCTTCCATCAGCGAATCGTCCACCATGAAAGTGGCCGCCGACGCCACCCGCTTGCGCGCAGAAGGAGTGGACGTTGTCGATTTCGGGGCCGGTGAGCCGGATTTCCCCACGCCGGATAACATCAAGCGCGCCGCCATTCAGGCGCTCGATCAGAATTTCACCAAGTACACACCGGCCGGTGGCACCGCCGAGTTGAAGAAAGCAGTCAGCGAACGCCATGCCGCCGATTTCGGCACTAGCTATCAGCCCGCCGAGTGCCTCATTACCGTCGGCGGCAAGCACGGCATCTTCAACCTCACCCAGGCGCTCGTCAATCCGGGCGATGAAGTGGTGATTCCGGTGCCCTACTGGGTCACTTACAAGGATGTCGTGAACTATGCCGGCGGCAAGTGCGTCTTTGTCGACACCGACGAGCAGCAGGGCTTTACCCTTACGGCCGCCATGATCGAGCCGTGCCTCACCGCGCGCACCCGCATGGTGATCATCAATTCGCCCTCGAATCCTAGCGGCGCCGTGATGGACCGCGCCGAGTTCGAGAAGATCTTCGCTCTTACGTCGTGCCGCGGCATCTATCTGCTTACCGACGAGTGCTACTGCAAGTTCCTGTACGACAGCGATCCCTACTCCATCGCCTCGCTGCCTGGCACCAAGGAGACGGTGATCGTCGCCGGATCCCTTTCCAAGACCTACGCCATGACCGGGTGGCGCATCGGTTTCGTGCTCGCGCCCGCGCCCATCATCGGCGCCATGAACAAGCTGCAGAGTCATTCCACCTCGAATCCCACATCCATCGCCCAGAAGGCCGGCGTGGAGGCTCTCCGCGGCCCGCAAGAATCGGTCACCGCCATGCTCGCCGAATACCGCAAGCGGCGTGACTTCGTAATCCATCGCCTCCGCTCGATTCCCGGGGTGCAGTGCGCCGAACCGCGCGGCGCCTTTTACGCGTACCCCAACTTTGGCACCGTGCTCGGCAAGAATGGCATGAACGACACCCTGGCGTTCTCCGACCGCCTGCTGCAGGAAGCCCACGTGGCCGTGGTCCCGGGCGAAGCCTTCGGCACGGACCGCCATGTCCGCATCTCGTACGCCACTTCCATGAAGGAGCTTGAGCGCGGCCTGGACCGCATTCACCAGTTCGTCGTGAAATACTCGTAACGATGACGCGCGCCATTCGCCTCACACCCTCTCTGCGTGAGAAGGTGTGGGGCCGCAAGCGGCTTCAGCCGTGGTTCCCGGATGCCGAGCGACCGGTCGGTGAAGCGTGGTTCCAGACCGATCGCGAACTGCCGCTGCTGGTCAAGCTGCTCTTCACTTCCGACCGCCTCTCCGTGCAGGTGCATCCCGATGACGGCGAAGACGGCCCGCGCGGCAAGACCGAAATGTGGCACATCCTGGAAGCCGAGCCCGGCGCTTCCGTCGCGCTCGGCTTTCGCGAGCCCATCTCGCGCCAGCGCCTGCTCGAATCCACTCGCACCGGCGCGGTGGAAGACCTGCTCAATTGGATCGAAGTGAAGCCCGGCGAGACGTATTTCACCCCGGCCCATACCGTCCACGCCATCGGCGCCGGCATTGTCCTGTGCGAGATCCAGCAGAATTCCGACGTCACCTACCGCCTGTGGGACTACGGCCGTCCCCGCCCGATCCACGTGGAACAAGCCGTCCCCATCGCCGACCTGACGGTGCACCCCGGCGCCGGCCGCCCCGTCAAGCTATACGATGGCTGTGAAGAGCTGGTCCGCGCGAAACATTTCGTTACTCAACGAATCTGCCTGCCCGCCGGCGAGAGTCGCACGCCCGAGCCGCAAATGTGCCAACTCTGGATCGCGCTCGAAGGCAGCGGTAACATCGGCCCCGACCCCTACCGCCCCGGCGAAGTCTGGCTACTGCCGGAAACCGGCGACCAGCCCGCGATCCACGCCGACCAACCCAGCACCTTCCTTCGTACCTGGGTGCCGGGATAGCTCTCGCGAAGACGCCCAGGCGTTAAGAAAAACTGTTTGCGCCTTTGTGTCTCGGCGAGAGCCGTTACCCGATTCCCAACTCGTCGATCCGCTCCAGCGGGGTGCCGCATACCCGGCAGATCAGCGCGCGGCAATCGCCGCACACCAGCGGATCGGCCACCGGCTTGGCGCACACAGGGCAGTAGAATTCGGCGGCCTGACGTTGTTCGGCCATCCCTACCGCGCCGCGGCGATCGAGGTCACCTGGATAGTGTCGCCCCTTAGCGTCCCCGTCACCGTCACCTTCTTGGCGGCAAACTTGGCGGCGCCTTTCTGATCGCTCAGCATGTACGTGTTCTTGCCGTCGTAAAGCGCGTACTTCGCCCCCATCTTCACGCACTCGGTCACGCACGTCTCATCGGGCTTCACATTCATGCCCTTGTGGTCCCCGCCGCACATGCTGTCAGTTATGGTACCGGTATATGTGTTCCCAGCCGCCCAGATCAAGGCCGGTAGGGCCAGAATCGCCAGAAAGATCCTCTTCATATGCTACCTATTGTAAGGCGCGGGACAAGGGGCGCAGAGTTGCAACTCAAGTAAAATCTGTGGCTTGCTGTCCAATCCCACACTCGTCTCGGCTATCATCAGGAGGATGTATCGCGCTTGGGTGGGTCTTGCGATCTTTCTCTGTGCCGCCACCGCCACGGCCCAAAGCCAATTCGTGGGCAGCAACGTCTGCCAGGGCTGCCATGCCGATATCTGGCAGAACTTTTACAAGAACCCGCACTTCAAGAGCGTTGCCAGCGGCAAGGAACCTCCCGAACGCACCGGCTGCGAAGGCTGCCACGGACCGGCGCGGGCGCACGTGGGGGCCGGCGGCGGCAAGAATACGATTCCACGTGCGTTCTCACTGCTTACTCCCGCACAAACGCTGGATGCCTGCCTGACCTGCCATGCCAAGGATTTCGGGAAAGCCAACATCCGGCGGTCGGAACACACCCTGAATGGCGTGGCCTGCACAAGCTGCCACTCTATCCATCACTCTCCGACGCCCAAGTACCTGTTGGCCAAGACGCAGCACGAAATGTGCTACGGCTGCCACGCGGGTGTCCGAGCCCAATTCGAAATGCCTTCCAAACACCGCGTGAACGAAGGCTTCATGGAATGCTCGGACTGCCACAATCCGCACGGTACCTTCGCTCCGACCTGGCGCATGGCCGACCGGCCGAGGATGGTGGAGCAGGTGCTGAATAACGAGGAGGCGTGCCTTAAATGTCATGCCGATAAGCGCGGGCCGTTCGTTTACGAGCACGCGCCTGTGCGCGTGGACGGCTGCGAAACCTGCCATTACCCGCACGGCGCCAACAATACCCGACTGCTGCGGCGCCCGGTGGTGTTTACGCTCTGCCTGGAATGCCACAACGGCAGCGGATTCGGAACGCGCAACGCCGGAGTGGATATCCAATCCAGCACCCACAACCTGCTCGATCCGCGATACCAGAAATGCACCACGTGTCATGTGCGCATCCATGGATCAAATTCCGACGTGTTCTTCCTGAGGTGATCGTCATGGCGAAGCGACTGCTTATTTTGTCGGCAATGGTCAGCGCCATGGCCGTGGCGCAGCAGCCGGTAGCGCCGACTCCGGAACCGGTCGGCTCGCCTCGCGGCGAGAATATTGGCGACTACAACGTCACCAACTCGTTCGAAACCGGCTACCGCTGGGCGATTGTCGACGGCAATTATGGAAAGTATCGCGCCGACGTGAATTACCTCAATGGCATACGCCTGCTCGGCAGCAGCCTCAGCGTTGACTCCAAAGACGGCCACGGCCGCTACTTCGACAAGATCACCCTGAACACCATCGGTCTGGGCAACGATCCGTACCAGTCGGCGAATCTGCGGGTGGAAAAGAACGGCCTCTATCGTTACGACATGCTCTGGCGGCTGGATGAGTTCTATAACCCCGGCCTGACGATCTCCGGCGGCTATCATCTCATGGACACGCGCCGCCGGCTCCAAGACCATGACCTCGTCCTGCTGCCGCAGTCGAAGATCCAGGTGGACCTCGGCTACAGCCGGAATACACAGACCGGCCCGGCGCTTTCGACGGTACAGTTGTTTGACAACCGGTCGAGCGCCTTCCCGGTGTTTGCCGACGTCCGCCGCTACTGGAACGAATACCGCCTGGGCGCGACCCTCAACCTAGCAGGCTTCCACGTGCTTATCCGGCGCACCTGGGACTTCTTCAAGGACGATACGCCATACAGCCTTAATGGCGTCGAAGGGTCCGGCGTACCGGGCGACCTGACGGTGCTGAACCAGTTCTACAGGGCGGAACCCTATCACGGATCGAACCCCGGCTGGCTGGGGAACGTCTCCGCGATACACAAACAATGGGCCATGAACGCCCGCATGACCTACGTCAACGGCAGCCGCGACTTCATTCT
>Ga0126381_100000413_pt1 | contig 46652 bp, 33 predicted proteins | sample PanSoiMetPlot_28_FD_96465 | JGI IMG/M metagenome (GOLD analysis project Ga0126381, IMG submission 96465) | Tropical forest soil microbial communities from Panama - MetaG Plot_28 | ecosystem: Environmental > Terrestrial > Soil > Tropical forest > Bulk soil | place: Panama | collected 2016-02-17 | reverse complement strand
TGGCCGCGCTTCCGGAAACGCGATGTGCAGTTTGCGCGCCAGCAGCAATTCCGGCATGTCGCGGCGGCCGCTGCCGGAAGGCCCAATCCCGACCAGATCGACCGAACGATGACTGATGTTGTGGTAGCTGTCGCCGGAGAAATTCTCGGCGGGGAATTTCCAGTTGCACGGCACGCGCCATTTCTGAATGCCGGACAGGATCTCGGTGCCGCCCTCGCTGCCGTCCCAGGAGGCTAGCGTCAGATCGATATAGGGCAGGAAATCGCCGAGATATTCGAGAAAGGGCGGCGCCGCGAGATCCCAAGTGGCCCACACCGTACCCTTGTAGACACACAATTGCGCCACTTCGACAAGGCCCCAAGCTGAGCGCTTGAGCATGCCGTGATAGGCCTCCCGGAAATACGGCACGCCGACGAGCCTGCCGTCGGTCGAATAGCTCCAGCCGTGATAAGGGCAAGTCAAGACGGTCGCATTACCCTCGTCATAGCGGCACACCTTCATACCGCGGTGCCGGCAGGAATTGAGGAACACATGGATTTTCGCGACGCGGTCACGGCACAGGATCACCGACTCCTCGCCCATCGACGAGACGAAGAAATCGCCTGGGTTCGGGATCTGGCTCTCATGCCCGACGAGCAGCCAGGCCCGCGCGAAGACCCGCTCCAGCTCCTGCTGGTAGATCTCGTCATTGACAAAGATCTCGCGGCTGATCTGCCCCTTCGCCAGGTCCACGAACCCCGGCCGATACCCTCGTGGATGTGCCATGGCGCTTTGCTCCTTATTCTCATGGAGCGAGATTGCTTCGTCGCTACGCTCCTCGCAATGACTGGGCTGTCATTGCGACCCCCGGACGGGCCGGCCCTACGGGCCGTTCCGGGGGGAAGCAATCCCGACGTCTCATTGTGATACGCTAAAAGAAAAAGGTGAGGTTCTTGCTGAGCAGCACGTTCTGGTCGAGCAGGATCTTGCGGCGCGCGATCTTCCATTCGCCCGCGACGCGGCGCAGCAGGTCTTCGCGTTTGCCGACCAATATGTCGGTCTCGGTCTCGACGCGATTGCGGTAGACGAGGAAACGGCATCCGGCGGTGACCTCTGCCGGCTCGTCCCATGAGCGGTTGGCTTCCAATAAGCGGACATTGGAGATCATGTGCGATATACGCGAGACCGGCTCCTCGGCCCAATGGATCCCGGTCTGGATCTGCCGCACCCGCCGTGTCAGCGTCTCTTTGCCTTCGTCGAACCAGCTGATGTCGCGGCCCTCGCGCGTGAATTCCCGTTCGAGATCGTCGACCTTGACATTGCGCCGCATCGGCATCCAGTAGCGCATATCCTCGGCCAATAGCGCCAGCCATTCCTCGTAGCGCCGTGAGTCGAGGAGGTCGGCCTCGTGATAGAGAAAATTCTCGATCTCCTGCTTGAGAAGAAGCTGATTAATCCGTTCGTCTCTATTGGCCATGAGGATTGCACTCATTCGCTATCGTCGTCGCGCTCGAGGAATTCGAGGGCGCGGTCCATCACCTCTTTCTTCGGGTAGATCGACGCGAGCGCCCGCGCGCGGGTCAGCGGATCGCTGGCGAAGAACCGCTCGTACAATACCTGGCGGCTGCCAAACGCGTTGCCGGCAATGTCCCAGGCGAGACGGAACAGCTTGACGCGGTCTCGCGCCTCCGAGTTGTCGGTCGCCAGATACTGCTCGATCGCGGGACCAAGCGGGCCTTTGAAATCGGCCTCGGTCGGGGTCAGCACAAAGCTGCTCGATCCCAATAACTGCAAGATCTCAACCATCCGCGGGTAGGCGGTCATGAACAGGTTGCGCGGGCTCTCGACCATCAAGAGGTCGGGGCACATCACACCCCATTCGTCGAGCTTGGCGTCGGCCTCGGCGGCGCGCATGCAGGCGCGCGTCAATTGCGTGATGAGCATTAATTCGCCGATGCGCTCCTCAACGTTCGGCAGATGGGCATTGCCCAACGTCTGCGTCACCAGCAGCGCCACGCCCAATACGAATTCGGCCTTGGCGAGGTTCTTGGCGGCGCCTTGGTGCGCCGAATGCGCGCTCGAATGCGTGACGTTGGCGGTGCGGTTCAAAAGATCGACATCGCCCAGCAGAAACACGCGTTCCCACGGCACCAGTACGTCGTCGAAGAAGACAATGCAGTCCATCTCCTCGAAACGCGAGCCGAGCGGATGGTCGAAACGGGAGCGGCCATAGTCGAAGCTTTCGCGGCACAGGAATTTGACGCCCGGAGCACCGCACGGGATCGCAAAGCTGACCGCAAACGGGCTGTGGCTTTCAGTATGCCGCGCCATGCGCGGCGAGTAGACGCCGATCTCGTCGGCGAGCGGCCCCAATGTCGCGAGAATGCGCGCACCGCGCACGATGATGCCGGCGTCGGTCTCGCGCACGACCTCGAGCGCCGTCCCCTCCTGCAGGTTGAAGACGCCCGAGACTGTGCGGCTGCGCTGCAGGTTGATCAGCGCATGCGTCAGGGTCAGGTCGTTCTCGCGGATGTATTCGTAATAGCGCCGCACGTTCTCGGCGAATTCCGCGCGACCGTGCTCCCCTCCGGCGAAATAATCCGCGGCTCCCGCCCAGGCGGCATAAGTGACGTTCATGAAATCGGGGGAGCGCCCCATCATGCCGCAGGTCATGCGCGCCCAGTTGAGCATCATTTGGCGGCGCTTTTCGAGATCCTCGCGGGTGCGCGGAATGATGAACGACAGCCCCACCCGGTCGCCGGTCGCCGGCGAGACATAGGTCATCTCGTCGCGAAATTTGGGGTCGCACTGCATGTCGTAGAGCGAGGCGATCGCCTGCGCACCGCCCCGCAAGCCGGGATGCGTCGTCGGGTCCTGGACCCGCTCGCCCTCGAGCCAGACTTCCCGCTCCTGCTCACGCAGCCCTGCGAGATATTGCTTTCCCGTGCGCGCCGGCATCACCCCTCCCGTCGACCTTGCGTTACCGGGAAAGCCTACGACAGCGATCCGCGACACGCCAGCGCCCTCACCCACCAAGCCCTGCTTCCCTCCCCCAGCGAGCGGGGGAGGGCCAGGGTGGGGTCCGCGACCTCACGCCGCCGGAGCGATCGCAAAGACATGCGCCGGATCGGCGATGTTCTTCAGCTGCTGCTCGCCGAGATCGACAAACTCGGCGGCAACGGCGCCGCGTGCATGGTGCCAGGCATCTGCGGAGATACAGATGCCGCCTGGTGGAGCGACGCTCTCAAGCCGCGCGGCGAGGTTGACGCCGTGGCCGTAGATGTCGTCCGGCGTGACGATCACATCGCCGAGATTGACTCCGATGCGGAACTCGATGCGGCGGCCCTCCGGCACTGCGGAGTTGCGGGCGAACATCAGCTGCTGCACGTCGAGCGCGCAGCGCACCGCGTCGACGACGCTGCCAAACTCAGCGAGCGCGCCGTCACCGGTGTACTTGACAATGCGGCCGCGATGCTCGCGGACCCTCGGCTCGATGACCTCGCGCCGGTGGGTCACGAGCCGCCGGTGCGTGCCCTCCTCATCGGCGGTCATCAGCCGCGAATAGCCGACGACATCGGCGGCGAGGATCGCCGCCAGCCGGCGCTCGAACCGCTGATGGTCGACCGTCCGCAGTCGCCGAACCAGCCGGGCAGCCTTGGGCGCCAACCATTGCACAAGGATCGACCCGCCCCCGGCGAGCACTCCGGAAACCCAGGCGTTGCCTATCTCAGGCCAGACTTCCTCCAACATGACCTTGCGTCCTTCGATCGCAAGGCCCCGCCGGGCATCGTCGGGCAGATAAAGAGAAAGGCCCCGTCCGTGTCCGGCGGGGCCCTGGAAGCCGTCTATCTGCGCAGGTTAATCAGCGCACACGTATCCCGTCAGCCCCGCTTGATGCGAGCGATCGTTCGCCATAGTGAAGGCTCCAGCCGATGGATTCTGCGCACAAAACTTCATGCGGGGCTCTCTACGCGCGGTTGCGCGTTTGGTCAAGCGCAAAATTTTAACCAAGCTCGTCGAGCAGCGCTTTCGCCTCTTTGAGGTCGGGCGTGCCAAACCCTTCAGTGAACCAGCCGTAGACCGGCGCGAGGAGGTCGCGCGCCTCCGCAAGACGGCCGCGATCACGCCAAAGCCGCGCGAGGCTCGCCGCGGCCCGCAATTCCCAAAGCTTGGCGCTTTGTTCCTGTGCAATCGCAATAGTCTCGTGGTAGCTGGCCTCGGCACCGGTGCGATCGCCCATCGCCACCAGCACGTCTCCACTCAGCCGAGCCGTCTCGGCTTGACACCACCGATCCTCGGTCTCCTCCGCCAAGTGCCGCGCCTCGGCGAAATGCTTAAGCGCGGCTGGCCACTGCCCGTCCATCCGGCGGGCGTCTCCCAGAAGCGTCAGAATGCACGGCCTCCAGATTTTGACCCCAAGCTCACCCAAGCTCGCCAAGCCGGCGGTGAGGACCGAAATTCCCTCCTCCGCACGCCCTAATGCCGCCAAACACCAGCCGCGACATACGAGCGCAGACGCCCGAAAGAGCCCGAGACCGTGCTCGGTAGCGAATGCCAGCAGCTCGTCGGCGTACTGCAGCAAGGATCCAGGCGCCAAGCGAACCAACCACCTGGTTATCCAGGCAGCCGCCAGCGCGGCAGCCAGTGTCTGAGAATGTGAGAGCCGGCGCGCCTCGTCCAACGCCGCGTCACTGTGGAAAAGTGCTTGATCGAGATGTCCGAAGCACGCAAGCAGCCGGGATGAAACTATGCGTATCTGAATTCGTGCATCGCTAACGCGAAGCTGCTGTCCAATCGAACCCAGATGCGCCGGATTAACAAGAACAAGCCCCTTATCCAGGTACGCCCGACCTGCGGTAAACTCCCCGAGTTGGAAGCACGCCAAGCCGACGGCGTGGGAGCCCATCACTTGCATGAGGACGTCACCGGCGGTGTCACCCAGCTCTCGCAGCTCCTCAGCAAGCCGTCGCGCCTGCTTAAGATCGGCTCGAGCAAAATGATTCATAAACTGGCCCCACAGCGCAAACAGCAGCGCGCGCGGCCGGTTCAAGATTGATGCGAGTTCCCGCGCCCGGGAGTGAACCTCGGCTAGCTCCTGCGCGCCCCAGCCCTGGTTTGCGGTAAGCGCTTGGCCGAGAGCGATCCGCAGCTCGAGCTCGGTCTCTTGGCGCCCGGCGCCGTCGGGCAGGGCGGGAACCAGCGCCAGCCCGCGGCGGAGCAGCGCGACTGCTTCTGCGGTCACTGAACGCCGCCAGGCCTGCCGCCCAGCGGCAAGCCAATACGCGATCGCTTGCTCGGTCAGACCGGCTTCAGTGCAATGGTGAGCGAGCAGCGCGGGCTGGGCCTTGGCAATCTCTCGGAACTGGCCCTGAAGGGTCCCGGCGACCCGGGAGTGGAGTTGTTGCCGACGGCCGCGAAGCAGGGTGCTGTACGCCGCGTCCTGCACGAGCGCGTGCTTGAACCAGAAAACAGCGTCGGGCGGTACGCCGCGCTGGAACACTAGCCCAGCCTCAACGAGCCGGATGAGTGCGTGCTGCAGTTCTGATTCACTCCGTCCCGCGACTGCGGCCAATAGCTCGTATGCGAAGTCGCGGCCGATCGCGGCGCCGATCTGCGCGATTTCCTTCGCCATAGGGCCGAGGCGATCGAGACGAGCCAGCAATGAAGCGTGCAAGCTCGGCGGGATCGCGACTGACGGCATTGGCCGGTCGAGGAAATAGCGGTCGCCCTCGTCACGCAACAGACCGCTCTCGACAACGGCTCTCGTCAGTTCTTCGACAAACAACGGCACGCCGTCTGTGCGGTCAGCGATATGCGTGACCACCTCATCGGGCAAAGCTTTACCCGCTACCGCTTCGGCCAACACGCTGCCTTCGCTGGTGTCGAGGCGGTTGAGCAGCAATGCGCTCACATGCGCCGCGCCGTTCCAAGCCTCCTGGAATTCGGGACGAAACGTGATGAGCAGCAGCACCGGCTGTCGGCGGATGCGCTCGATCGTCAAATCCAACAGCTCACGCGAAGTCGGGTCAATCCAATGGACGTCCTCGAAGAGCATCAGCACGGGCCGCTTGCGGCTCAGATCCTCCAATAGGCCCAGCAGCGTCTCAAGTATCTTTTCCTTCTTCCGCTGCGGCGTAAGGTTTATCTCGGGCAGCGCTCCGCCGCGCGCCAGAGACAGCAGATCGGCGAGCAACGCTTGCCGTACCCCCGCTACTGCAAGCAGCACCAGCTCGGCCTCGTGCTCCCTGTTGCGGGAACGCTGTCCGGCATGAGCGGCAACCCGCCGCCGCAGATGGCCGAGACGCCCTTGTCCCAACAATTGCCGCAGCTTCTCCAGCTTTGCCGCCGGAGGATCGTCGCTCGCAAAACCCGCCGCATGCTCGAGATGCGTGATGACCGGGTAGAGCGCCGTGTCCTGGTGATGCGGCGCGCAGAAGTATCGCAAGTGACAATGGGCTTCGCCCTGGAGCCGCTGCGCGAGCTCTCCGGCGATGCGGGATTTCCCGATCCCAGGTTCGCCCAAGAGCAGCACGACTTGGCCTTCTCCTTTCTTTGCGCGCTCCCATCGCCGCGACAAAAATTCGAGTTCCTCACTCCGTCCGACGAGCGGCGTCGGCGAGAGCGCGCGCAGCGCCTCGAACCGGCTCGCAACCGTGCTGGGCCGCAGCACCTGCCAAGCGAATACCGTTCCCGTAAAGCCGCGCGGCTCTATGGCGCCGAGCTCGCTGTATTCGAACAATCCGCCGATGAGCCGCCGTGTGGCCTCGTCGATCAGGACCGTGTTTGGTGCAGCCAAGCTCTGCAGCCGTGCGGCGAGGTTCGGGGTCTCGCCGACGACGTCGTGCTCCGGAGCCGCACCGCCGACAACGACCATACCGGTGGCGATCCCTATCCGGGCCCGTAGCTCTTCGGCCAGCTTCAGCCCCGATACCGCCTCGACTAGCGCCAAGGCGCACCGCGCCGCCCGCTCGGCGTCATTTTCGGACGCGCGGGGATAGCCAAAATAGATCAGGATGCCGTCGCCCATATATCGCGCGAGAAAGCCCTCGAAACGCTCCACGACCTCGGCAACGGCCCGGTGATAGGCGGCGATCAGGTCCCGCAAATCCTCAGGATCGCGCCCCAGCGACAATGCGGTCGAGCCGACGAGATCGCAGAACATCACCGTTAGCTGGCGCCGCTCGCCGGCCGAATTTGTCGGAGCTGCCGCGCGCGCCGGCGCCGTCCCGCTGCGCAACGAAGCAATCGCCGCGAGAAGCTTGCGGCGATGCCCGACGAGCCCGACGCCGAGATCCCTGAGGTCGTCGGCGGTCAGCTCTGGCAACACCGCCACGTCTATCGCGTTATCGCGAAAAGCCTGTTCGTATTGCTGCAGCCCGAGCCCGTGGAGCCAAGTTGCAATATCCACGCTCGTCTCCCCGACGCGGTCCTCGCCGCGCTCGTTTACCTTAGCGCAACCTTGCGCGGCGAGCGAATGCTCGGCGCGGCCGCCGCCGGCGACTGTGACGCGGGCGCCATCCCCCAACAAGACGAGAAGCATAGCGGCGGGAGACCGCGGCTGCGGGTATGCATCCTGGCGAGATTGGCTTACCGCTGTGAGGCCTGGAACTTAGAAGGCAATGCGGCAAGTTGCCTCAGTACTGCCCGTGACTGAAACTCGATCGAACCCGCACCGCGGCCGAAGGACCTCCCGTTAAACATCCTAAACGCTGCTTTCTTTAACAGCCCAATGGTCTGCTTGCCACCTCGACCGCTTTGTTAACGTTTTACCGCGAAATGTTAACTAATATACTAGTATTCATGACTAATATAGTCGGTTGTGGTAACCTGCAACATAGATTAGCGCGATGGCGCCAGTATGATCTACGCACTTTCGGCCATTGGCCTCCTCTTCGGTTTGTGGATTTGGAGCATGTGTCGAATCGCCGGCAAGTACGACGAGCACTTGGCGCGGCTAGACGAGCGCGAGCGGCATGCCCGTCAGCTCGACCTCACGGGAACGGACGAATAGACCGCTCAGCAACATATCCAAACTTGTTGTCGCGCTTCGAAGCCGTGTCCGTCGCCTCGTCAACGGGACGCGCTTATCGCAATGTGGCGAGGCTCGACACATTCGATTCCATTCGTTGGTCGGAATTGCGGGCCAGGTTTATTGCGGGGGCCCCGCACAGCGCCTCAACGCGTTCGCGCATGATTGGCGTATCGGTGCATGGGCCCGTGATCAAGTTGATCGTCAGCCCGATTTCCGCAAGCGCCCGCGTCGCGCCCATCGCGCCGAGCACGTCAGCAGCGGCAAGGACGATCTTGAGATCGGAGCGCCGCACTTTGAGACAGGTAAGGAACTCGGGTACATTGGCGCCGAACACGTCGCCGCCGCATTCCACCAACACGGCGTCTGCCGATAGCGAGAGGCAGAAATCGAGCGTGTTGAAGAAGATGTCACTGATCCCTGCGCGACCCGAGGGATAGGTGGTCGGGAGGCCGAAATCGATGCAATCGAAAGCCTGCGTCGCGCCGTAATCCTGGTATGTCGCGATCTCCATAAAGGAGGAGGTGCCGGTCGCCTTTAGGGCAATTACGGTCCTCTGGCCCTTCATGCGCAGCGCACGTAAAATCCCGACTCCGGCAGTGGTCTTCCCGACGTGACCCGAGGTCCCGAGCACGAGATACACGGGCGTGTTGCGATCCGTTTCGGATGAGCGCGTGACGGCGAATTGCCGAACGTTCAGCGTCTCGCCGCAGTCCCCACACACCACCCCGAGATAGCGCACGCGCCCGAGGTGCCCGTTTTTCACTGGCGAGTCGCCGATCAGTTCACCGACCACTCCGGATTCGGCAAGCACCCAGTAGTCGTCCCCCGGAATGAGCCCGCCAGGGGGAATGTTGCCACTAACCCACCGTGTCGATTCACGGTAGCCGGGCGTCGCGAGAAAGGCATCGCCTGGAACGATTTTCATCGTCCGGCCGGTAGGGGATTCGACCGTGATCGGGAAGGCGTCGCGGACTAATTCGAAGGCGCAGACATCGCCCTCGCTGCCGTGTTTCGACCGGAGCCGAACCGCCTCGAGCAGCGGTACGCGCCGCAGCACGGAGGTGCGCTTAACATTGGCGGGAAGGCTTCCGCCGTTCATCTGCGTTAAGGTGTGCGCCCGCTCGATGGCGAGCCGCCCCCGCCGGATGAAGTACCTCTGATCTGATCCAATGGCCTTCTTGCTATGTAAATAGAGTATATTTGATCGTGGTGGCTGTCGGGGATACCCAAAATCTCGGCGACTTTTTTAAGGGTTTCTTCGTTGACCTGCACCTGAAAGCTCTCGCCTTCTAGTGGCATGCCCATCATTTCCTCCTATTTTATCGGCCCTGCCCGCCAACCGGGAACAAGCGCGCGGACTGCCAGGCCCCGGTAGAGAATATTATATGTCATGTCAAGCGTGCTTGACCCTCATGTCGCGCATCCGAAAGGGCGAGGCCGACCCGATATTCGCTCTGGCGCTTTCCACCCGGCGGCTGCCGCGGCCCTCGTGGAACGCGCTTGAGCGAACTGGTCGAGCTCAAGGGCCCGCCCAGAAACTGCCGCGTTGCCCGCATGCTAGCTCAGCTCGCCAACCAGCGCCTTTGCGCTCTTGAGGTCTTGTGTATCGAACCCCTCGGTAAACCAGTCATATACCGGCGCCAGCAGACCATGAGCCTCGGAGCGGCGGCGCTGGTCACAGTAAAACTGAGCAAGGCTGACGGCGGCGCGCAATTCCCAGAGCTTGGCGCCCTGCTTGCGAGCGATGCTCAGCGCTGTCCGATAGAGCTGTTCGCCGGCCTCGGGACGCCCCTGCTGCAGCAGCAGCTTGCCTTTGAGCCTGTTGAGCTCCGCCGCTATCCAGCGCTGCCCGGTTCTTTCCACGATCTGCAATGCATCGTCCAGCCGGCTCACCGCCTCTCCGACTTGGCCTGCGATCTCAGATGCCCCGGCCAGAAGGGCGAAAAAATGCGGCGTCCATGCCTCCGCCCCGGTGGCGCGGTAAGCGCTCAGGCCATTGCGCAGCAACGCTATCCCATCCGCCACATCGCCATTCTTGACCTTGACCCACCCGCGGAAAATCGTGCCATGGGCACGCCAGACTGGGAAATCCTGCTCGGTCGTGACCGCGACTACCTGGTCGACCCACTCATCCAACGCCGCGTCACCGACAAGCGAAAGCGCCGTAATACCGTTCGCCAGGCTCACGGCTAAAGATGGCAGATGAGCCAGTCTGCGAGCCTCGGCAACCGCTGCATTGCTCCGGGCCAATGCCTGCTCGGGAAAGCCGAGGCAGAAAAGAACGATCCCCAATAACCCTTGTGAGTTTGTGTGGGGATAAAATCCGATTTGATGAACGAGCGCGCTGTCGGAGATCGGATCACGAAGGGCGAGCACCTCATTCAGGTGCAAGCGGGACGATGCAAACCTGCCGGCAAACATCGCGTTTCGACCGGCGGAGAAGTGACCCAGAACGAGCCCAGCGGGATCGTCGCGCTGGTGGCTCAGTCGCAGCAAACTCTCGTCCAAGCGCAGCGCCAAATCCAATTCGCCACGGAACACGTGATAGCGAGATGCCCCATAGGCGGCCTGAAGGAACTCCGATGGGGAGCCCAGTTGTTCCCACAGTTCCCGCGCTCGCGCATAAGCACGGCCCGTTTCGGGCGCCGCCTGGCCTTTGATGGCGAAGAGGACTGCGCCCAGGACGCTCCAAAATTCGAGCTCCTGTCGCTGCCGTTCAGGCGTTTCTGGCAACAGCGCCAGCTGGTCCAGACCCTTTTGCAATTGCGCTATCGCTTCCGTCATTGCCGAGCGGGCGGCCGACCGCCGGCCGGCCCGGGCCCAATAGGCAATAGATTTTTCAGCGAGCCCCGCCTCAGCATAATGCTGAGCCAAGACCTCGGGCTGGCTCTCCAACAGTTCGGGGAAATGGGTTTCAAGCGCCTCGGCGATCTGCGCGTGGAGTTGCTGGCGGGCATTGCGCAGCAGGCTGCCGTGTACCGCGTCCTGCACCAATGCGTGCTTAAAGACATAGACCGCTTCCGGCGGCGTGCCGCGCTGGAAGACCAGTCCCGACGCGACCAGCCGGGCGAGCGCGGCTTCCAGCTCGTTCTTGGCAAGGCGGGAGACGGCGTGCAGCAGCGCGTAGGAGAATTCGCGTCCAATCGCCGCGCCGATCTGCGCCACCAGCCGCACCGATGCCAAGCGGTCGAGCCGTGCCATCAGCGAATCCTGCAGCGTCGCCGGGATTGCAAGCGGCGGCAATGCGCGGTCCAGCACGTAGCGGTCAGCCTCCTCGCGCAACAGACCGCTCTCCAGCACGCTTTTGGTTAATTCCTCGACAAACAACGGCACGCCATCGGTGCGGTCGGCGATTTGGTCGATGACCACGCCGGGGAAGGGCTTACCGCCGGCGATCTGCATCGCCAAAGCCGTCCGATCACGCCGGTCGAGGCGATTGAGCGCCAGCATCGTCACCTGCGGCTGACCGGCCCAGGGAGCTTGGAACTCGGGACGGAATGTTATGATCAACAGCACCGGCAGTCTGGGCACCCGCTCGACGGTGAAGTCGAGCAGCTCGCGCGAAGTCGGGTCGAGCCAATGCGCGTCCTCAAAGACCAGCACAACCGGCTGCTGGTGCGCCAAACCTTCGAGCCGCCGCATCAGCGCCTCCAGTGTGCGCTGCTTCTTGCGCTGGGGACTGAGGCTCGGCAGAGGGTGGCGCTCCGCAGCCGGCAATGACAGGAGATCGGCGAGAAGCGCCACATCCTCTTCGGGCAGCGACGTTTGCGCCATCAAGGCCTCCAGCTTCTCAAGCTTGACGGCCGGCGGGTCGTCACGAGCGAACCCGGCCCTCCGACCGATGTGGTCGATAACGGGGAACAGCGCGCTGTCCTGGTGATAGGGCGAGCAGAAATAGCGCAGACGGAGACGCGGCTCGGCACTGAGGCGCTCCTCCAGCGCCGCAGCGATGCGCGACTTGCCGATGCCGGCCTCGCCGGAGATCAGCACGACCTGGCCGTCGCCCGCCCTCGCGCGTGCCCAGCGCCGCAGCAGCAGCTCGATTTCCTCCTCGCGGTCGACGAGCCGGGTCAGCGCCGCTCCGCGCAACGCCTCGAAACGGCTCTCGACGACGCTGGGGTGCAGCACCTGCCACATGGGCACCGGCTCGGCAATGCCCTTGACTTCGGCGGCGCCGAGATCACGATACTCGAAAAGGTCGCCGAGCAGCCGACGCGTGCCCACGGCGATCACGACCGTTTCAGGCTCTGCCAGGGTTTGTAGCCGGGCAGCGAGGTTTGGCGTCTCCCCGACAACCGATTGTTCCTGCGCTGCTCCTTCCCCGATGAGATCGCCGACGACGACCAGCCCCGTGGCGATCCCGACCCGCGATTGGAGCTTGACGGAGCCGACATCGAGGTGGCGAACCGCCTCGATCACGTCCAGCGCCGCTCGCACCGCCCGCTCAGCGTCGTCTTCATGCGCTTGCGGATAGCCGAAATAGACCAATACGCCGTCGCCCATGTACCTGGAGACGAACCCGTCGGATCTGGCGATTATTTCGGCAACGGTACGGTGATACGCGGCGATGACATCGTGCAGATCCTCGGGATCGAGCCGCGTTGAGAGCGCGGTCGAGCCGACGAGGTCACAAAACATCACGGTCAGCTGCCGCCGTTCCGCCACGGGGGCAGCGGTTTTCTCCGCAGGCGCTGCCGACGGTTCGTGCGCCGCTTCGCGCCGCAATGCGGCGATCGCGGCGAGCAATTTGCGTCGATGCCCGACGAGATCGACGCCCAGCTCCTTTAGATCCTCGGCGGTCAGCTCCGGTAACAGCGCGACGTCGATCGCATTTTCGCGAAATGCTTTCTCGTATTGCTGTAAGCCAAGGCCGCGGAGCCAGACCGCGATGTCCACGCTCGCCCTCCCTGACGCAGTCACCGCCGCGCTCGGGTCACCTTACCCTACCTTGCTGCTCCTCGCGACCACCGGAAATTGCATATCCGGGCGCTGCCAGCGCTGCGCCAAATCCGCATTGCGTGCAAGGCCGCACCGGTGGGAAAGTCGGCGCACACCGAAAACAGCGGAGGGACGCCGATGGCAGGAGAGCGGCAGGCGGCGATCATCACGGGTGCAGCAAGCGGCATCGGCCGCGCGATGGCGTTGGGTCTCCTCGAGGCCGGCATTGACGTCGCGGCAGTCGATCGCGAGGCGGTCCTGCTCGATGAGCTCGAAAAGGAAGCGAGCGGGCGAGAACTTGTCGGCAGCCTGCACACGATCCTCACCGATCTCTCCGATCCCGGCTCCTTCGACGGGATCGCCGCGACTGTTCTGCGCACCTTCGGCAAGATCGACATCCTCGTGAACAACGCAGGTATCGGGCAGGGCTCGATCCGCGCCGACCAGCGGCGCAACCCGATCCGCTTCTGGGAGATCACGCCAGAGCAATGGAGCCGCTTTGTCGCGGTCAATGCGACGGCGCCCTTAATGCTGGCGCGCGCCGTCGTGCCGCACATGCTGGGCGCGAAGCGCGGCCGCATCGTCACCGTCACGACGAGCCTCGGCACGATGCTGCGCGAAGGCTATGTCCTCTACGGCGCAAGCAAGGCCGCGGCCGAGGCGGCGACGGCGGTGATGGCGGCCGACCTCGCCGGCGCCGGCGTCACGGCGAATGTGCTGGTGCCGGGCGGCATGACCGACACCCGTATTGTGCCGGATGCGGCGGTCGCCGACCGCAGCCGGCTCTTGCGCCCGGAGATCATGGCGCCGCCCCTCTTGTGGCTGGTCTCGGACGCCGCCGCCGGCGTGACCGGGCGGCGGTTTCTCGCGGCGCATTGGGATACCTCACTGCCGCCGGCCGAGGCGGCGGAGAAATGCGGCGCGCCGATCGCCTGGAAGAGCATCGCGACAATGCCGATCGAACCGGATTGAAACAGGAGCCGCCAATGAACAGCGATGCGAACGCCGCACAGCACGAGTATTGGAACAAGGTTGCCGGTCCGCGCTGGGTCGGGCTCGCCGGTTTTGTCGAGCGGCGCGTGGAAGCGGTCAACGATCTGCTGCTCGCACGATCCGAGGTCGCTCCGGGCGAGCGCGTGCTCGAGGCCGGCTGCGGCACCGGTGCAGCCACCGTGCCCTTCGCCGAGGCGGTCGGCGGACGCGGCCATGTCGTCGGCGTCGACATCTCGGAGCCGATGCTGGCCGAGGCGCGCAAGCGGTTTGCCGAAAGCGGGCTGCGCAACGTTACATTGTTGCAGGCCGACGCACAAACCCACCGGTTCGAGCCGTACAGCTTCGACCTCATCACGTCGCGGTTCGGCGTGATGTTCTTCGCCGATCCCACTGCGGCGTTCCGCAACCTATTACCAGCACTGCGGCCTGTCGGCCGGCTGTGTTTTGCGTGCTGGGCGGCACTTCAAGAAAACCGGCACTGGCAGATCCCGTATGAGGTCGCGCTGCGGCATTTGGGACCGCCGGCGCCGAAGGATCCTCGCGCTCCCGGCCCGATGGCGTTCAGCGATCCCGATTATGTCCGCTCGTTTTTGCGGGCCGCCGGGTTTCATGCGATCGAGATCCACCGCGAAACCCCAGGCATCCTCGCTGCCTCGCCCGAGGAAGAGGCAGAGCACGCCTGCATCATGGGGCCATCGGGCCGGCTCATCGACGAAAAGCAGCCGGATGCGGCGGTGCGCGAGACGATCAGACGGGAAATGACGGAAGCCTTTCAGGCTTGTGCCATGCGCGGCGAGACGTCGCTTCCGTCCACAGTGCTCATAGTGACGGCACGACGTCCGCAATGAATGGCGCAGTTCTCCCGCCTTCCGGCTTGCCCCTCACCTTCGCTTCGCGGGCCCTCCCTCTCCCCGCTGGCGCGGGAGGGAATTCAACAGCTGCTCCCTCGCCCCACTTGCGGGGAGAGGGCCGCGTGGGCCGGGCCGATCGGCGCTTCACGGCTCAGTGCGTTCATTGGCGCCGATACTGCGCATAGGCAGCCTGCAACAGCCGCGCGAGCCGCTCGGCCCATTCTCGCTGACCCTCGGGCCTCGCGATCAGGTCCTGGCGGATCTCGATCTCGACATGCGGCAGGCCGCGGCGCTCACCATGCACCGGAACGGTGTAGTCGGTCAGATCGCTTACCGCATAAGGCTCGTTCTCGCCGACCATGAGGCCGCCCTCGGCGCGCAGCAATTCCGCCAGCGGATGCGCCAGGCGCGCATCGCGATTGAACAGCACCGCGACGTGCCACGGGCGCGCGACGCCTTTGAAGACCGGGGTGAAGCTGTGCAATGCGATGAGCACCGAGGCGCGGCCTTCGGCCCGGCGCCTGTCGAGCGCCGCCGCTATTGCGTCGTGGTAGGGGCGGAAGATCGCGTCGACGCGGGCGGCGCGCTCGGCTTTCCTGAGCCCGTGGTTGCCGGGGATTTCGGTCGTCTCGCTCATCTGCGGGATCGAGCTCGGGACCCCGGGGTCGCGATTGCAGTCGACGACGAGGCGCGAATAGGTCGCCAGGATTACTGTCGCGTCCAGGAACCGCGACAGCTGTCGGCCTACCCCGCCGATGCCGATGTCCCAGGCGATGTGCCGCCAGGTCTCGTGAACCGGCAGGCCAAGAGTGCCGAGGCGACGAGGAAACGCACGGCCGGCGTGATCGCAGGTGAAAAAGAACGCTGAACCGCCGGCTTCGTTTTCGAGCGTCACCGGATCGGGCTCGCCGGGTTCGAGTAATGGCTCAGTCATCGTGCTCTCATCGGACAAGCGTCATTCCGGGATGCCCAAAGGGCAGGCCCGGAAACCATAAACACCGACTCTTGATTAGCTTTACCAGGCCTGTGTTCCTGGGTTCCGGGCTCGCGGGCGCCGCCCGCGCCCCGGAATGACGGCGGATGGGTCAATAAACCTCGGCGTAGCGGGCGCAGAGCTCAGCTGGCGAAAACCCCGCGACTTTTTCGGCCTCGACCCGCTTGAAGCGCATATACGCATCGAAATGCGTCGGGCCGAACCATTGGGCGACCGTTTTATTGGCGGCGAGCCGGTCGAGCGCCTCGGGAAGCGAGCGCGGCAGCTCAAGGGGCGTTCCGGAGGGCAGCGGCAGCTCGCGGCGGATGCCGTCGGCGCCGGCGAAGATCGCCGCCCCCAGCGCCAGATAGGGGCTCGCGGCGGCGTCGGTGCTGCGGAATTCGACATGGAACTGGCGCGTCAATTCGGCCGGCGTCGCAGCGGCGAAGGTTGGGCAGATCCGCAGGCAGGCGCCGCGGTCCTGGCGCACGAGGTCTATCATCGTCGGCGCCCAGGTATTGGGCACGAGGCGGTGATAGGAGACCGGCGACGGCGCGGTGATCGCGCAGATCGCCGGCATGTGGTGCAAGACGCCGGCCAGGAAATGTTGCGCCGGCCGGCTCAGCTCCATCGCCTCGCCCGGCGCATGCGTCGCGGCGGCGCCGGCGTGGTCGACCAGGCTCATGTGGATGTGCACGCCATTGCCGACGAGCTCCGGGTCGGGCTTTGGCGAAAAGATCACGCGGTGCCCAAGCCGGTGCGCGGCGGCGCGCGCCATCTCGCGCGTGATCACCGCATGGTCGGCGGCGGTCAGCGCCGGTTGCGGCATCACCGTCACCTCGAATTGGCGCGGGCCGTATTCGGCGAGGAACGTGTCCGGGACGACCCCGGCCGCACGCAGCGCAGCGATGAAGGTCTCGCCGAAACTGTCCTGGCGGCGGAAGGCGCCGAGCGCATAGGCGTCTCCTGGCCGCTCCGCCACGCCGGTGTAAAGAAATTCCTGCTCGAAGGCGGCAACGAGGCGCAGGCCCGCCGCTTCGTCGAGCTCCTTGACGGCGCGGCGCAGGAAATCGCGTGGGCAGCATTCCCACGGGCTGCCGTCGGTGTTGCAGACGTCGCCCAAGAAGAAATGCTCGACCGCCGAGCCCTCGCCAAAATCGACGCGCACCTCGACCGCCGGGTCCGGCACGATCATGAAATCGCCGGCGGTGCCGAACGGCGTGTCCCAGATCGGCCCGAACGGCGACATCATCAGATTGCTGCCGGTCCAGCCGACACCTTTTTTGAGCCGCGCCGGCAACTCGCGCGCGGGAAATCCCTTGCCGCGCACTAGGCCCGAAATGTCGCAGGTCGCGACGAAAACCAGCTCTTCCCGGATCATTTCGCCGATTTCTCTCCGCCTCGGATGGAGGTCGGCTAGGATGACATAGCGGCAAAAATTCGACCATGGAGGAGAGCAATGCCAATCGCGACCGTCCGCGGCGCCGACATCAATTACGAAGTGCTCGGCGAGCGTGGCCCTTGGGTGGCGCTGCAGCCAGGCGGCAGGCGGGCCCTGGCGGGGGTCAAATCGCTCGGCGAGAAGATCGCCGAGGCGGGCTGCCGCGTGCTCGTCTCCGATCGCCGCAATTGCGGCGCGTCGGGCGTCTCGTTTGATGGCAATTCGGAGAATGAGGTCTGGGCAGAAGATCTCCGTACGCTGTTATCGCAGCTCGACGCGCTGCCGGCCTATATCGGCGGCAGTTCTTCCGGCTGCCGGCTGGCGCTCTTGATGGGGCTGCGGCATCCCGCCGACGTGCGCGGTCTCTTGCTGTGGCGCGTCACGGGCGGCGCCTATGCGGCCGAGCGCCTCATCCAGAACTACTACACGCAGTTCATTGACGCGGCGCGCGAGGGCGGCATGGAAGCGGTCGCCCGCACCGAGCACTTCAGCGAGGTTATCGCGAGCAACCCAGCCAATCGCGCCCGGCTGATGGCCTACGAGCCGCAACGCTTCATCGCAATCATGGAGGAGTGGCGCCGTGCGTTCCGAGAAGGCGCAGATTACCCTGTCATCGGGCTGAGCCCCGTCGAGTTGCGGTCATTGACGATGCCGGCCTGCATCTGCCCCGGCAACGACCGCGTGCATCCGCGCGAGCCCGGCCAGGTCGCGCACCGGCTGATGCCGAACAGCGAGTACCACGAGGTATTGGCCGAAGACCGCCCCGACGTCGACGTCGCGCTCGAGGATTGGAACGCCAAGGAAGGCCTGTTGGCCGCGATCTTCATCGACTTCCTGCGCCGCACCGAACGCCGCGCTTAGCGGAGATTGCTTCGTCGCTCCGCTCCTCGCAATGACGGTCACGTCATTGCGAGGGCAGCGAAGCAATCTCTGTGTGCAACCCAGTACAACTCTCAGGCTGCGTTGCGGTCCAGCAGCTCGATGTGAACGTTCTGCGGGCCGCGCAAGAAGGCGATGCGCACTCCGGGCCTTATCGTTTTCGGCTCCACAGTAAATTCGGCGCCTTTCTCCTTGAGCTCGGCGACGACCTGATCGATCGCGTTGACGCGCAGCCCGATATGTTCGAGCCCGAGATAGGGCGGTTCCGGCGGTGGCGCGACGGCCTGCTCCGGCGGCACCTGCGCGATGAAGACGGCGACGCCGCCGAGATTGAGGTCGAGCCGCGGCCTGCCGTCCGACTGCACCGAGCGGATGATCTCGGCGCCGAACATCTTCTCATACCAGCGGGCGGTCGCTTCCGCATCGGGGCTGCGCAAGTGGATATGATCGTAGGTGAATGCGCTCATTTGTGTCTCCTTTGGGTCGCGCGAGGCGCAACTCTAGACCGGCGCCGGCTTGCGCGTCACGCATCTGCGGCGAGCAGGCCTGATGCCGCAGAAATAGGCATATCGGCGGACTCGCGGACCGGGTAGTCTCGCCGCCCAACAGGCCCAACCGGTGGAGACGACCGCAAATGCCGAACCACTCACGCGTTTGGTGGGTTCTCGCTGTCGCCGTGGGGTTGAGTGCCGTCGGCGGTGAGCCGGGAGCGACTGCGACGCGCTGCGACCAGCTGCTCGCGCGGCTCGCCGACCAGATCGTGAATGCGGCCGACACCTTCTGCTTCGAAAGCCTGGACCTCACGACGGCCAATCCGAACACGACGCCGGCCGACAATTCGCTGCCCGGCCTACCGCCTTTCGCGTTTACCCCAGCGACAGACCGCGCCGTCATATCGCCTGACCCGCCGAACCGCACGCCGATCACGAAGACCGTGCCGGGCGTCCAGCTCGATGCGCGCATTGCCGGCGACCCGGCGGACGAAGCGCGCATCCTGATCCGGCTGCTCGACCAGTGGAACGGCAGGCTCGTCGTCGCAGGCGCTTCCGGCACCCGCAGCGAATTCAATGGCGATTTCGCATGGAGCGACTTCGTCGTGCAGAAGGGCTACGCTTACGTCTCGCAAAACAAGGGCGTCTTCAATTTCTTCGTGACCACGCCGGCCGATCCGTTGGGCTGCCGACTCAATCCGGTATCGCCGATCTATGTGCATTTCTACACCAACGACCCGCAGACGCCGTTCACGCGCTGGACGCAATACATCGACGAAGCGGCGCGCATCGGCATTGCCGCGCTGCGCACGCATTACAACAGCCCGCCACGTCACACTTACGCCGTCGGGACTTCGAATGGCGGATACCAGGTGCGGCGTGCGCTCGAGACCGCGCCCGAATTGTTCGACGGCGGCGTCGACTGGGAAGGAACGTTCGTCGATCCGATTGCGCCGAACCTTTTGAGCACATTGCCGCCGGCAATCCTCAATTTCCCCGACTACGCCGCCTCCGGCTTCGACGCCAACAGCACTGCGGCGAAGAACATTCTCGAGATCGGCTATCCGCCCGACCTCGTGATCGGCGGAAGCTCGCTCTGGGGCCGCTATTCGAACGACTTCTGGGAGATCACGTTCTGCCAGTGGCAGAAACGCCTTGATCCGACCTATGACACTTATGGATCGGGTGCCGGGACCTACAGCTATGTCGACCGCCTCGCAGCTTCGGATGTTGGCGCCAATCTCGCCGCGATTGCGACGACCGGCGAAATCGGCAAGCCACTGATCACGATTGCCGGCACATTGGATGCGCTATTGCCGATCAATCTGCACGCCCGCGCTTATGCCCGCGCCGTCGCCGCGCACGAAGAACAAGACCAAGGAGACCCGCAGCGCCGAGGCCCGGCGTACCGTTTGTACGAGGTGCAGAACGGCAATCACATCGAGACCTACAAGGACGCCGCACCCGCGTTCCCCGAGCTCGAGCTGATCCAGCCGCACGCGCAGCGTGCCTTCGAGCTTCTGACCGATTACGTCGAGCGCGGCGCCGTTCTGCCGCCGGACCAGTGCATTCCGCGCGGCGGCTCGATCGCCGCGACACCCGTCGAGCCTGGGCATTGCAGCCAGCTCTTTGTGCCGTGACGGATCGGGTTTGATTATGCCGTCCGCTCCCGGTAGAGGCAGCGTCGAAAGCCGCGCGTCATGGGTTGCGGCGTCGATCACGCTCACGATCCTGTCGGTTTCGTACGGCGCGCCGCTCGTCGTGGTCGTCGGGTTGAAGCCGATCGCCGCCGCGCTCGACACGGATCGTTCGCTCGTAGCGCTCGCGGGTTCGCTGATCTGGCTTGGGACAGGGCTCGGCGGCATCCCGATGGGCTGGATCGCCGACCGGCTCGGCATCCGGCCGATCGCGATTTTCGGTGCCGCAACGACGGCGCTGGGCCTCGCCGTTTCGGCGATCGGCGAGAGCTGGGCACTGGTGGTTGGCAGCGCCGTGCTGGTCGGTTTATTGGGCAATAGCGCGCATTTCCCGCCGCTGGTGACCTATGTCAGCCGCTGGTTCGACCGGCGGCGCGGCACGGCCATCGCTCTGATCTCGTCTGGGCAATACATTGCCGGCGTCGTCTGGCCGGCGGTCTTCGGACGCGGTATCTCGGAATTCGGCTGGCAGGCAACGATGCTCGGCTTCGCCGTCGTCGTCAGCGCGACAATCGTGCCTCTGGCGCTGTTCCTGCGCCCGCCGCCGCAGCCGGTCCGCGCGGAGGCCGCGGCGGCCCATCCCCGGCGCCGGGCGCAGGCGCTGCGGCTGCAGCCGAACCTGGTGCAGGCGATGCTCTGCGCGGCGGCGTTCCTATGCTGTGTGCCGATGGCCATGCCGGCCGCCCATCTCGTCGCACTGTGCAGCGATCTCGGCATCCCGGCGACGCGCGGCGCGGCGATGCTGTCATTGCTGCTCGGCTGCGCTTTCGTCAGCCGGATGTTCTGGGGCTGGCTCACCGACCGGATCGGCGGGCTCGGCGCCGTGTTCGCCGGCTCCGCCTGTCAGGCCCTTGCGATCGGGGCGTTTGTCGTGACCCAGAACGAGTCGGGCTTGTTTACCGTCTCCGCCGTCTATGGCCTCGGCTTCAGCGGCATCATCCCGGCCTATGTCGTGGCGATCCGCGAGTTGTTCCCGTCGGCGGAGGCGTCCTGGCGCGTCCCGACGCTGCTCTTCACCGGCATGGCCGGCATGGCGTTCGGCGGCTGGTTTGCCGGCGCACTCTACGACCATTTCGGCTTCTACGCGCCGGCTTTTGCCGCTGGCGCATTCTTCAACCTAGCGAACCTCTCGGTTATCGGGTTTCTCGTGCTGCGGCAGGCGCGGCAATCGCGAGCGCCAGTGGTCCTGCCGGCGTAAGACGCGAACTCGGAGACGTGGTGTCGCCGCTCGGGCCCTTTTGAGGTGATGAGATTGACGAATACTTATTTCATTGGAGGCGGTTTACCAAGCGGAAGAAAGATGGAGCTAATCACGGCAACATGAAGGGGATCGTTGATAAAACGACCAATAACAAAATCCTCGGTCTCTTGCCAATCGACCGTATTGGGGTCAATTTGCGGTAGCTCTCGTAGCCATTCCAGCACTTCGTCCATTGCTGCTTGTTTGGTCCAGTGCAGTCGGGTAGTGCGCTTGATAATGGCTCCTTCGATTACCTCTGGGTTGTTGGTTCTGAAAAGAACGGCTCCCCAAACCCCCGATCCGCCCTGTACAAGTCGATCTCCCCCGCAAATCGGTCATTGTAACAACCATGATCCAAAAAGTTCCCTGGCTCGTTACAGAACTCGGACTTGTTGCAAACCTGACATGGCCGCCCCAGGCCGCCGAAGCGCGGAGAGGGCGATCTTCCAAAATGCAGATCAGGCGAGCGCTGCACGCAAGCGATTCCGTGTAGCGCTGATAGTCAGTCAGGCTTACGTTGCCTTTTGATATTCTGCGGAGGAGCACGAGGGAACTTCGATCATGCAAGACAAGCTGATCTCCGGCGACAACCACATCGACCTCACCTATCTGCCGCCCGATTTGTGGTCGTCGGAGGCACCCCAGAGATGGAAATTGCTGGCGCCGCGCGTCGAGGAAATGGAGGACGGCCTCCACTGGTTCGTCGAGGCGCAGGACAAGGGGATGTGGAACGGCATCGGCCCCGGCTTTCTGCCCTATCAGCGCGGCATGTTCGGCCATATCGACGAGATGAAGGACCTCGGCTTCGAATGGAGCTCGCGCCGTGGCGCCAAACCGCGCCCGACGACGCCGGAATTGCGCCTTGCCGATCTGGATCGGGACGGGCTTGCGGCGGAGGTCGTCTATGGCTGCCTGATGATCAACGATCTCATCGGCGACGCGTCGCTGCGCGCCTGGGCCGACAAGACCTACAATGACTGGGTCGCGGATTTTGCCAAGCGCAGCGACCCGAACCGCGTATTTCCTCTCGCGATCGTTCCCAATACCGATCCGATCGAAGCAGCTGCCGAAGTGCGGCGCTGCGCGAAGATGGGGCTGCACGGCGGCGATCTCGCCTTCAAGCGCATGACCCCGCCGCTTTATACGCATGAGTGGTATCCGCTGTGGGAGGCCGCCGCCGAGTGCCGCTTTCCGATCTCGTTTCACTCGACCGGCTTTAAAGCATTGCGCGCGCCCGACACACCGGAAATGGAGAAGAAGTATTTCACGCAGTGGCGCCTGGTGCGTTCGGCGCTCTTCCAGCTCGACACGATGGAGGTGCTGGTCTCATTGCTCGCCTCGGGCGCCTGCGAGAAATACCCGGACTTCAACTTCGTCCTTGGCGAGTCGGGCGTGACGTGGCTGCCCTATGTGTTCGACCGCCTCGACACCGAATATGCCGACCGCGCGAAGGACCTCGGCTTCAAATTAAAGCCGAGCGACTACTTCCGCCGCCAGGGCTACGTCACCTACCAGCAGGACCAGTATCTCGAACCGATCATCCCGCTGATTGGCGAAGACAACATCATCTGGGGCGCCGATTACCCGCACCCCGACTGCATCTGGCCGAACTCGCACGAAGTGCTCGGCCGCAACCTCGCCGCGATCTCGCCGAGCGTGCGCCAAAAGATCACGGTCGATAACGTCACCCGGCTCTATCACCTCAATTAAGCTCTGCCCTTTACTTCCTCCCCCGCGAGCGGGGGAGGGTTAGGGTGGGGGTGAGGTCAATGCGGCTCTGTCGCCGTCGTCGGGTCGATCATGCGGCGGACTTCGGTGATTTTATTCGCCGGGAAGCCGCTGCGCCGGGCATGCTCGCGAATGATCTCCTCGTCGCGTGCCAGATAGACGCAAAAGGTCTTGTCGGCAGCGACATAGCTCTCGACCCATTGGATGTCGGGGCCGAGTTCTTTCAATGTCGCATTCGACTTTTGCGCGGCCTCGCGCAGAGCCTGGCGCTCGGCGCTGCCGATCGCCGGCAGTTCGCGCTCGATGATGAATTTGCGCATCGCTCATCCCTTCCACGGTGGCGTTCCATAGCAACCAGATTACCGCGCTCCGGTAAAGTGCGGCATGACGCGCTCGGCGAAGAGCCGCATCGAAGTCAGCGCACTCCCGAGCGGGACCATGTTGAAATTGACCTGCAATGAGGCGTGCTCGTAGGAGCCGAATTCCTCCTCAGTGCGGCGGATCTGCCCGATGATCTCGTGGGGGGAGCCGATCCAGGCCGCGCCGTTCGCGATCTGGTCGGCCGCAGATGTATCGCGCAATTTGGCGATCATCTTGTCGTAGCCCGGGTAATCCGCCGAAACCCGCCCGTCGAGCCAACCGCCGGCGGCCTCGACGATCGAGTGCAGATAGGAGTCGAGAAACGGTGAGGCCAATGCCCGGGCCTTTTCACCGTCTTCGGCGCAGAACATGTGAAAGGCCAGCATGACTTCGCCGTCGCCGGGATGGCCGGCCTCTTTCCACGCCGCGCGATAGGCCTTGAGCAGCGGCCGCATCGCCGCGCCGGTCAAGGGGATCGCCATCACCGAATAACCCTTATGCCCGGCAAAGGTGAAGGAATCCGGCGTGTTCTGCGCCGCGACATAAAATTTCGGTCGCGGCTTCTGGGTCGGGCGAGGCAGCGACGTCGTGTTCTCGATCACATGAAAACGGCCGTGATGTGTCACATTCTCCTGCGTCAGCAATAGTTCGACCTGTTCCATTCCCTCTCTGAAGCGGGCCACCGACTCGTCGGGCGAGCGACCGAAGCGGCGGAACTCGTGCGGCAGAAAGGCGCGGGCGAACCCGACATCGAGCCGCCCGCCGCTGATCGCATCGAGCATCCCGATCTCGCCGGCGAGCTTTAACGGGTGGTTGAAGACCGGCAGCACGGCTCCCGTCACCAAACGGGCATGACGCGCACGCTGTGCCGCCGCCGCTAGAAACACGATCGGGTTCGGGCTGTAACCGCCGTAATAGTGGAAATAATGCTCGACGATGCGGACATGCGTGAACCCAAGCCCGTCACCTTCCTCAGCGAGCGCCAATGCCTCTTCGAAATATTGCGCGCCCGATTTCTGCTCCGGTTTCACATCAGGGAAAAACTGTAGCCCGAACTGCATGGCGCGCGCTCCGTAGAGTCGAAGGATAAGGTGGACTAGCCTACCGTCAAGCGCCGCCCTTGACGGCGGCCGCCACAGAATGATTCGATCCGCGGCGGTCAGAGGGAGAAATCACAAATGGCGGACACGGCGATCTGGAATTTTCGGCAGCTAGCGCATCACGAACTCGACGGTTTCGGCGGCATCGGCGAAGGGATGTCGATCCAGATCGCCAAGGATGGGCGCCGCGTCCTGTGGCTCGCACATGAAAGCGCACCGAAGAATTTCACCGCCGTGGATGTCAGCGATCCGCGATCCCCGAGGATCGTTGCCCGCGCCGACTTGCCGCAGTCGCATATGCGCTCCAACTCTCTCGAGACGGTTGGCGACCTCATGGCCGTCGCTTATCAGACGAAAGAGCACGGCCAGCAGCCTGCAGGCTTCGAGCTGTTCGATATTTCGGTGCCGGAAAAGCCTCGCTCGATCTGTTTCTTCGACTGTTCCGGCGCGCACTCGCGCGGCGTGCATCAATTGTGGTTCGCCGACGGCGAATACATCCACATGAGCTCGGGCGCGCCGGATTTCACGCCCACCCATCCGAAGGACGACCAGTTCTACCGCGTTTTCGACATCAAAAACCCATCGAAGCCTGTCGAGGTAGGCCGCTGGTGGCTGCCGGGCACGCGACAGGGCGACAGCGAGCCGCCCCCCAAGCGCCATCCCGAGGGCGCCGATACCGGCTTTCGCCCGCACAACACGAATGTGTACCCCGAGCGTCCCGACCGGGCCTATCTAGGCTATATCGATGGCGGCTTGATCATCCTCGACATCTCCGATAAGGGGCACCCGAAGATGATCTCACGCTGGGACTACCACCCTCCCTATCACGGCTTCACGCATACGGTCGTGCCGTTCTTCGACCGCAACCTCTTGATCGTCAGCGATGAATGCGTGCGCATCGAAGGCGGCGACTGGCCGAAGCTCGTGTGGATCGTCGACGGGCGGACGGAGACCAACCCGGTGCCGATCGCGACCTGTCCGCTGCCGCCGCTCGACGCGTTTCAGCGGCGCGGCGGCCGTTACGGCGCGCACAACCTCTATGAAAACCTGCCAAAACCGAACACATGGAAGTCGGAGACGATCGTACTCGCGACGTTCTTCAATGGCGGCTTGCGGGCCTACGATACCTCCAATCCGTACCAGCCGCAGGAAGTCGGGTATTTCGTACCGGCCGCGCCGGAACGTTCGCCGACCGGCGCGATCCAGATAAACGATGTCTTTGTCGACGAGCGCCAGGTCGTCTACACCGTCGACCGGCATGTTGGCGGCCTCTACACGCTTGAGATGGACTTCTGAGACGGGGCCCTTCGGGCGCCGTCAGCGGCGGCCGCGCGGGCCGCGGCTGCCGGTCATCGCGGTCACCGGGTTTCTCGGCTCCGGCAAGACGACCCTGATCCGCGCGCTGCTCGAGAAGCCGGAGGGCGCCAATACCGCCGTCATCGTCAACGAATACGGCGAAATCGGCATCGACAATGCCCTGTTGCGGTCCAGCAGCGATGTGACCGTGCTGCTCGGCAATGGTTGTCTCTGCTGCAATATACGAACCGATCTGCAGGAGACCTTGCGGGAATTGTTCGCCGACCGCGCCCGCGGCGCCGTGCCGAGCTTCGAACGCATCGTGATCGAGACGTCGGGACTCGCCGATCCCGGTCCGGTATTGCAGACCTTTGCAACCGACCGTGGGCTCGGCCGCGAATTCTACCTGCAGGCTCTGGTCGCAGTCATCGACGCGTTGGGAGGCGAAGGCAATCTCGCGCGGATGCCGGAGGCAAGAAAGCAGTTGGCACTCGCCGACCGGATTGTCGTCAGCAAGAGCGATCTCGCCGAGCCTGCAGCGAGCGAGCGCCTAGTCGAACGCATCGCCGCGCTCAGCACTGCCCCAGTCACGGTCGCCGTCAATGGCGAAATCTCGCCGTCTTTTCTGCTCGACGAGCCGCTTAGCATGCCGACACGCCTTGACCGAGGCGATGCCGATGTCGAGCACACCCACGGGCTCTGCAGCTTTTCATTGTTTTTCGAACAGCCGCTCTGCTGGGCGAGCTTCGAACAGGTGATGGCGGTATTGACGGCGCTGCGCGGTCCTGATCTGCTTCGCGTCAAGGGGCTGATAGCCGTGCAGGAGTGCCAGGGCCCGGTCGTCGTGCAGTTCGTGCAGCATATCGCTCATCCGCCGGTCGAGCTGGAAGACTGGCCGGGAACCGACCGGCAATCGCGGCTCGTCTTCATTACCCGCGATCTGCCGCGCGAGCCGGTCGCCCAGCTTTTTGCATCCGTCGCACAGATCGCCGGGCCTGCGACACCGCGTTGAAGACATCGGCCATTGAACGCCCCCACGCGTCCCAGTTCACGCGATCGTCATAAACGCGGCGCGCTGACCCCGCGAGTTCGCGGTAGGCAGCCGGATCGTTCCATAGCGACTGAACGGCATTGGCGTACTCAGCGGCAGGAGCATTGGCGGGAAGTTTGAGACCGTTTTGGCCGTGCCATACGGGGAGACCGCCGACATCCGGAACGATCGAAGGCAATCCAAAAGCGCTGGCTTCGCAGCACACGATCGGAGAGGCGTCTCGTCGCGTGGGGAACAGCATGAAGTGCGAGTCGAGAAACAGCCGATGAAATTGTTGGCGACCTTCCGGCGTCCCCTTGTCCAACACAGGGATGATACGCACGTTCGGATCGCTAATGCCCTCCGGAGGAGAGCATCCGACGACTGTCAAGGTTGCATTAATCCCGAGAGCTCGAAGCTCGCGCATCGCCTCCAATGCCAGATCGCCGCCTTTCCGTTCCCAGTCGACGCCAATGAATAGTAAGCGGCACTCGCCCTCCTGACGCCGGTTTCGCGCCGCCGCGATCTCATCCCCGGTGGGCACTTCGTCCAGATTGGCGCCCAGTGGGAAAACGCTGACTTTCTCCGTCGGAACGTCGTAGTCCTGTATTGCCGAACGCGCCGCCCAGGCCGAGCTGTAGACGATGTGGTCCGCGCGGTGAAGAGCGCGCCATTCGAGGGCTTCCGTCTGCTCTATTGACCACGACGAGAGGCCGGTCAAGCCTGCGAAATAGTCGCGGTACAGCCTAGCAGTCAGATCGGAAAAATATACTACAGGCAGCTCCGTCCTCAAAAAGGCAATCTCGGTTGAGGCTACCGGAGCAAACACAATGTCAGACCCCACCCTCGCAAGCCGTCTTTCGAAGAGGGACGCCCACGCCTTGGAGAGCGCGATCGTGTGTAAATCATCTATGTTTTGCCGAAATACAATGCGGGCAGCACGGCGGGCCGCCTTTCTCGCCAAAGACCAGCCCTGACCCACCGGCCCCAGCGAAACGACCTCGCCGCAATGCTTCTCCATCGCCCGAAGCATGTAAAATAGTGTTCCCGACCACGACCGCCTGTGGCGCGGGTCGTGATGTGTAAGAAACGCAATTTTCATCGCCGGGCGCGGTAAACCCCGATTTTCGCAGACTTTGACCTATTGGCGCGACCGAGACGTTTGATATCCGACCTGCGGCGCTGAGATTGCTTCCCCCCGGAACGGCTCGCCAGGGCCGGCTGTCCGGGGGTCGCAACGACCCGAGTGAAGACCGTCATTGCGAGGAGCGGAGCGACGAAGCAATCTCAAAGTGCGGCTCGACACCAGGACTCATCACTTTGATTTCGAGCGCTATCAAGCGCTCGCAGCACGGGCGGCGAACGACCGGTAGCGGCGATAAGTTCATCGCTGATGCTCAGATCCCGGTTTTTCCGTCGATGGCGGACTATCGACGGCGGCTAGAAAAGCGGCGATCGTTCGGCGGACGGCATCAGAGTACCGACTCGACCCACTCGTAGAGTTTGCTCTTGGGCAGCGCGCCGATTTTCGTCGCGGCGACTTGACCCGCCTTGAACAGGATGACCGTGGGGATGCCCCGCACTCCATATTTCATCGGGGTTTGCGGGTTCTCGTCGATGTTGACTTTGGCGACGGTCAGCTTCCCGGCCATATCGGCCGCGAGATCTTCCAGGAACGGCGCGATCATCTTGCAGGGGCCGCACCATTCGGCCCAGAAATCGACGAGAACCGGCCCGCTCGCGCGGAGCACCTCGGCGTCGAAATTGCTGTCGGTGACGGCGATCGGCTTCATAGAATAATTCCTTCGGCTAATTCCCGCTGAGATTAGGGGAGCCGAAAAAGCCGCGTCAAGGCGCGTAGCCCGCAAGAGCCTCGGAGCTGATCAGCATCAGCCGCGGACCTTCCGTCCACAGCAGAGCGCAGCGGATCTCGCGTGCGGGGTAAAGCTGCGCAAGGGCCGCCCGGTAAATAGCCAGTTGGCGCAAATAGACCGGCGCCACTTCCCGCTCGCTAGCTGGCGGCGGCCGCAAGGTCTTGTAGTCGATGATCAGCACGCGGTCCTCGGTTACGACGAGGCGATCGATCTGCGCAGAGACGGCATGGCTGCTCCCAGCGCGAACAGGGATCAGTCCGACGAGCGGCACTTCGGCATATGAGCCCGCGCCGAACAGCGCGGCGAATTCGGGATGGCGCAACACTGCCAAGGTTTCGCGCCGTATCTCGTCCTGCTCAGCGATCGCGAGCGCATGGGTCGGCAGCGCCAGAAAGCGCTGCGCTGCGATGTCGCGCTCAGGGTCCGGCAATTCGGGCAGGGACTGGAGCAGCCGATGGACGAGAAGACCACGCTTGAAGCGGTCGCGCCCGGTCGCGGCGAGCGGCGACCGGACGGCCGGCTCTTCCCCATCGGGCTGCGACGGGGCGAGCGGCTTTGGCGGGTCGGGTTCCGGCAGGGGCGGCCGCCTGACCCAACCGGGCAGCGAGCCGCTCGCCCGAGCTTTGATCGCCGGACGTTCCTCAACCGGCGGGACGGTTTGCGCGCCGGCGAGCCTCAGCCCCTCGCCACACCACCCGTCGCGGCCGATTAGCGGCGTCGTGTCGAAGGAGAACGCTCGGGCGATCTCGGCGAGACCTGTCCGGCAGAAGCTGTACCAGCAGTTCTCGGCCTTAGGGGCTCGCGTTTGCCAGCCGCAGATGTACAGCCGGTCCTGGGCCCGGGTGAGCGCGACGTAAAGAAGACGGCGATATTCCTGCAAGTGGCGTGCACGCAACGCGTCCCGTTGGCCGGCATAGAATGGAACGGAAAGATCTTGCCGCGGGCACCAGAGTGGCAACCCGTCGGGCTCTGACCACAACAGGGCCTCCGGCGGCTTCGGCACTTGCATCGTGTCTGGCAAGAACACGATCGGAGCCTCGAGCCCCTTGGCGCCGTGCACGGTCAGGATGCGCACTTCGTCACGCTGTCGCGCCCCCAAGTCACGTTTGATTTCGACGTCGCCGGCCACCAGCCAATGGAGAAAGCCCTGCAGCGAGGGTGGGTGGCCGCGTTCGTAGGCGAGCGCCAAGCCGAGGAACTCTTCGACCGGATCCTCGGCCTCGGTTCCGAGGCGCTCGAGCAGAGCCCGCCGCCCGCCCCCCGCGCCGAGGATCTCGGCGAAAAGTTCGTAAGGCGGGACGAAATCGGCACGCGCCCGCAAAGCCGAAAGCCGCTCCGCGACCCCGCGCAGCCGGGCGCTGCACGCCGCTCGCGCCCGCAGCCGGTCCCACAGGCTTTGCTCGCCGCGGTCGTAAGCGAGATCGAACAGCGTGTCTTCGTTGATGCCAAAAAACGGACCCTTCAGCACCGTCGCGAGCGTCAGATCGTCCTCCGGCAGCAGCAGAAACCGGCCCAGTGCAATCAGGTCCTGAACGGCGAGCTGCTCGGTCAAGACCAGCCGGTCAGCGCCGGCGACCGCAATGTCGCGCTGTTTGAGCGCCCGCAGCAGCTCGCCGATGAACTGGTTGCGGCGCCTCACCAGCACCATGACATCCCCGGGATGCACCGGCCGGCCGCGAGCTTGCAACATCTCTCCATCATCGAGCCAACGCCGGATCGTCGCCGCGATCGCGAGAGCGAGCCGGGTGCGGGGCTCCGTTATGCGATGGCGCGTGATCGGTAACTCGCCCGGATCGGGGGGTTCTTCCGTTTGCGGCAATGCCGGCGGCCACAATTCAACAAGCCCGGCATGCCCGCCGCGGGCGGTAATGTGGCGGATCTCACTGCCGCCGAGAACCACGCCGTCGCGCGCGCCCTGATGCTGGAAAACCGAATCGACCGCCCGCAATACCGGCTCAGTCGAGCGAAAGGAAATCTCCAGTGGCACGACCCGCCAGTCCTCGCGGGCGTTTGCAACGCGTTGCTCGAAGTGCCGCCGCATTCTCAAGAAAACGCGCGGATCGGCGCGTTGGAAGCTGAAGATCGACTGCTTCGCGTCGCCCACGGCGAAGATCGTACGATGGCGAGCGCCTGCGCTCTCCCCGGCAAAGAACTCCTCGGCGAGCGCGGCGGCGATCTCCCACTGCTCGGGGTTGGTGTCTTGCGCCTCGTCGATCAGGATGTGGTCGAGACCGCCATCGAGCTTGAACAGCACCCAATGTGCCGCCTCGCGCCGCTGCAGCAGATCGAGCGTCTTTGACACGAGGTCGTCGTAGTCGAGCAAGCCCTGCGCCCGCTTGCGGTCGTCATAGGTTTGCATCAGCTCACCGCCGAGCCTAATCAAGGCGCAACTCGCCTCGACCACCGCCAGCGCCGCCTGCGTTTCGCGAAATTTCTTGACCCTCACCGCCTCAGAAGCGAGGACCAATCGGACATCGCGAGCGGCCGCGGAAGCAGCGCCCTGTGTAAGCAGACGCGGGCGGATTTCGGCCTTTTCGGTCAGGTAAGCGCTGACATAGGTTGCCAGCGTCTCTTGCCGCCGCCCTGGAGCCTCGCACCACGCCGCGACGATCGCCCCGCGCTCCCGATCGGTACGTGATCCGCTGGCCAACGCCGCGGCCGCGGCCCGCAAGCCAATCTCGTCGCAGGCGCCTTCGGCGCAGAAATCGGCGACGAGCCTTTCCTCACTCATTCCGGCCGACAATGAGAGCGCGGCGCGTAACTCAGCCTGCAGTTTCGCGTGGCCGCCGGCGAGCGTCTGCCGGAGCTTTTCTCGCTCGGCGGCGATCGCCGCCATCAACGCTCCGAAACGTTCCTCGGGCGCGTGGCGAGCAACCAGCGCCAAGGTCCCCGCTAGGCCAGGATCATTGCCATCACGTGCGGCCGCGACGACGCGTTCGCCGGCCTCGATGAGCGCCTCATTCGCGCTGCGTTCGTCCATCACGACGAATTCCGTCGGCACTCCCGCCTCCAGCGGGAACCGCCGGAGCAGCGTTTGGCAGAAGGCATGGATGGTTGCGATCTTGATCCCGCCGGGCGTGTCGAGAACCCGCGCGAAGAGTTGCCCCGCCCACGCAAGGATGGCTTCCTCCGGCGGGCGTCCTGTCAGCCGCTGCAATATTTGCGCGAGTTCTTCTGGTTTTGCCGTCGCCCATCTTGCCAGCTCTTCATTGAGCCGGTTGGCCATCTCGGCCGCGGCGGCGCGTGTGAACGTCAGGCACAGAATACGCCCTGGATCGGTGCCGTCGAGCATGAGCCGCAGCAGCCGGTCGATGAGCACCCGCGTCTTGCCGGTTCCGGCAGAAGCAGAAACCCAGACCGAGGCGCGCGGGGTGGCCGCCGCGCGCTGGGCGGTATCGGCATCTCCGAATGGCGTCATAGCCCAGCTGAAGAGCATAAAGAAATGCGGACAGAGCTCGTCGTCCCGGCGCAGGCCGGGACCCAGCCTTCCACCGCCGCGAACAACTCAAGCAATTGCACCGCCTTACCAGCCGTGGGAGGCCCGTGCCCCGGAGAATTGGGTCCCGGCCTGCGCCGGGACGACGACGGCGGCGTGATGGGTCCGGAGACCGCGCGATGCGTGCCGAGGCGACCGCTCATTCCTCGGCCTCGTTTTCGGCGATCCGCTCGAGCTGCCGGTAATCGGAAAAGCGTGGGGCCCAGCGCGGTAACGGGACCGCGAGATAGGGCGTGTCGGGGTCATCGAACCGTTCAATCAGCGCCTTCACCCTGGCGACCACGCGATCGATCAGCACGCTAGGCTCACCATCATCAATCGGACGGCGCTCACCGGCTGGCCGGCCACCGGAGAGCCGCCAGTATTCCAGCGCCGCCGGTTGACCGCTGATGCCGCCAAAGCCGCCATCCCGCAGGATCGCACCCTCAAGCGGTAGCTGCGGGGCAAACCCTGCCCTCACGGCCGTCGGCGACGGCACACCGCCGGTCTTGTAATCCACGAGCAGAAAGCTGCCATCGCCAAGGCGGTCAATGCGATCGGCCTTGGCGGTGATCGTGAAGGGTCCGCCCCGCGCGAGAAACGTCCAGCTTCCCGTGCATTCGCTGAGGCTCTCGATGATTGCCGACCGATGTACCCTCTCCTCGACGAGCAGCCAGCGGGCGATCCGTTCAAAACGGGGCCACCAGAAAGCCCAAGCGCCGGGGCGCGACAGAGTTGCTCCGAACTGCTCCCGGCCGATACGCAGTAGCTCTGCCTCAGCGTTGGCGGGAAGCTCGCGTGGGAAAGCGCGGACGAACTTTTCGAGCGTGCGGTGGATTATGGTTCCGAGTTCGGCCGGGCCGGGGTCGGCATCGAGCTCCTCGAGCGCCTTCAGCCCCAGGATATAGCGGGCATAGATCGCATAGGGATCTCGCAGCCACGCTTCGATTTGCGTCACCGGAAGCGTTCTCGGCCGGGCTGCGACCGGCGGACGGGGCTCGGGTGGCGGCAGCGGCCGGTACGCTTCGGCTTCGTCGAGCAACGCGACGGCGTCGCAGATCGCGTCGTCCGGAACAAGCGCCTCATCGAGGCCGACGGCGCGCAACAGAGCTTCGAGCCGCAGCAGCCATCGTGACGGCACCGTTGGAACGCCTTCGCTTCTCGCCGCACGCGTGAGCACCACTTCGGGAGCGCCAAAAGCTTGCATGAAATCACGGGCAGCGATGCCGATTGCTCGCTCCGGCGCAGCGAGACCGAACGCTCGACGCATCTGGCGCGACATCCATGGGTCATGTTCGGCCACTGGCGGCCAGCTGCCTTCATTCAGCCCGCCAAGCACGATCAGATCGGCGTGTTGCAGGCGCGCTTCGAGCAAGCCCCAGATCGCCAGTCGCGGGTGGCGTCCAAACGCGGGGCGCACCGCGACATCGGCGGCTAGCGCATCGAACAGAGCCGGGTAATGGCGCCCGGGCAAGAGAGGAAAATCGCGGACGGCATCGAGCAGCTCGTGGCAGAAGCGCGCGGCGACCTCGCCGGCTGCGTCGCGCCAGAGGCGTTCGCCGCCGCTCTCGGCGGCGGTAGCCGCGAGCCGCTCGGCCGCCTCGATGTGCGAAGCGATCAGACGAGCGAGCGGCACCGAGTCCGCAGCGAGTAACTCAGGCAGCCCGCCGAGGCAGGCTTGCAGCCGGTCGACAAACCGAGACAGACGCCGGTTCGCACCATTGAGAGCGGCCGCCAGGCCGGCAAACCCCGGGGCAGGCCGGGGGCCCCGGATCGCCTGTTCGAGTTGGCGGGCGAGGTCGCGAAAGGCCGCGGCGGGCAGTCCGCCCGCCGCGAGCGGATGCTTCAGCGCGGCCAGCAGTGGCACCGGGGCAAGCTCGCTTTCGGCGAGTTCGAGGGTGAGACGCAAGAAGGCGCCGGGCGGCGTCCTGTTGAGCGGTAAACCGGCGGAATCGTCGATTTCGACCTCCCAGCGGCGCAGCTCGGCGGCCACCCTGCGGGCAAGTTCGCGATCGGCGGTTACGAGCGCAGCGGTGGCGCCGGGCGTCTCCAGCTGGCGGCGCAGCAGCAGCGCGATCGTCAGCGCTTCGTGGTGCGGGCTCAGGCAATCGAAGCGGCTGACCCCGACGAGCGCGTCAGCAGGTTGCGGCGGCAGGCGGCGCCAGTACCCGGTCGTATCCGCCGGCCGCAGAGCCTCGGCGACGAGCCAAAGCCGCTGCACGCGGCCGCTCTCATCCCAGTCGGGGTTCGGGACATTGCTGGCAGAAGCTAATCGGGAAAATAACGGGAGGTCGGATAATTCGGCAAAATCCGGAGCCTGACCACAGGCGCGCTCGGGCGGCCAGTCGCGCACCTGCGCAGGAGTCAGGCCCAGCGTTCTGAGCAAATCCGCCATCAGATGCTGCGGATGCGCTTCGTCTTCTTCGATTGCGCGCCATTCCTCATCATCGCGGCTGCGGTCAAGGCCCGGCAGAATCACAGCGCCACGCTCGAGTTCGGCGACCACCGAAAGAAGCTCCGTCATTGCCGGAACACCCCCCGTCAATCCCGCCGCGACAACTGGATCGCGCGGCGGCGAGCGGCGCCAGAGTGCCGCTTGCTGCGCGAGCAAGCGGTTGCGCCGCTCGCCCGGGTCGAGCGCACCCTCGGCGGCGAGTATGTCGGGCCAATGCCGCGGCAATATTTCGAGGAAGCGACGGACGGTCTGCCAATGCTCCGCGAGATTTGCCGGGACGAGGTCGTGGATGCGCTCGAAGCTGGCGCCCTCGGTGGCGACGCGGTCGAGCAGGCGGACAAGACTGGCGGCAAGCGCGGCAGCCTGACCGGGAAAGAGCGGCTCTCCGTTACGCCTTTCGCTCCAGCGCAGCACGAGCTGCGTCAGCAACAGCCGGCGGCGCAGTTCGGGAATTGCCGGCGGCACGGCGAGCGAACCCTCGTCTCCCAGCCCGTCGGTGAGCGAGAGTTCTTCCGAATCGAGATCGCCGATCGCCCGCATCCGCGGCAGCAACAGCGGCCTGCCTTCAGCGGTGGCGCGCAGAAACGCCTCGCGCAGCGAGCGAACCGCGCGCCGCGTCGGCAAAAGTATCGTAACCCGCGGCAGCAACAGCGGATCGCCGGCCGTCATGCTGATGAGCCCATCGGCGAGGGTCGCCAGAAACGGGCGCTCAGGCGCGATCGTATAGAGGTTTTGCCGCATCCGGCTCGCCTCCGCCGGGACTAGCGCTCGATGCGGCGAGACGATAGCCTTTCGCGGGTCGCGGCCAAACCTTCCGGCGTGCCGATGTGGTACCACTCGCCGTCGTGGACGATCGCCCGCAGACGGCCGGCCTCTTCGGCACGGTCGAACAGCCGGACCAGCGAGAAGGTGCGCTCCGGAACGCCATCGAAAAGTCGACGGTGGAGCAATTGGATCCCGCCGAACAGATAAGGGGCCACCTCGTGCTCGCGGCGACGGCGCGGTTTGCCGAAAGCGTCGAGAAAATAATCCCCGCTGCCCTCGTATCCGACCGCCGTTACGGTCCTTTGCAGCAACAAGATGGCGTCCATGTGATCGGGATCGAACCCGCTGGCGAGGCGCAATAGGGCATGATCCTTGCCGTCGAGCCAGAACACGTCGCTATTCACGGCAAAAAAAGCTTCGCCCAGCAGCGGCAAAGCGCGCTTGATCCCGCCGCCGGTGTCGAGGAGCTCCGGTTCCTCCGAGATCTCGACGCGGGGGGTAGCGCGGCGGCTGAGCTGGGCGGCGACCATAGCGGCCTTGTGGTGGAGGTTGACGACGACACGCTCGACCCCGACGAGCACCAACCGGTCGATGGCGTGATCGAGCAGCGTGCGGCCGTTTATCTCAATGAGAGGTTTCGGAAGGGTTTCGGTCACCGGGCGCAGCCGCGCGCCGAGCCCGGCTGCGAGCACCATTGCCGAACGCGGCGGGATGTTCATGCCGCGCTGCGGCTGGCGGGGATCTGCCGCACCGCGCGCGGCAAGTGATGGTCGAGCCATTGTCGCATCGGGGCGAGCGCGGGATGCGCGAGGTCGTCTTCCAGCAGCCGCCAGATACGCGGGATATGGCAGAGATATTGCGGCTTGCCGTCGCGCTTCCACAGGCGCGTGAAAATGCCCAGGATCTTGCAGTTGCGCTGCGCCGCGAGGATCGCCGCCGAGCGCCAAAAGCTCGCGCGATCGTGCTCTGGGAAGGCCGCCAAATAGCGCTCGCTCATCGCCTTGCGCAGCTCCGCGGGGACATCGCGCCGCGCGTCTTCGAGGAGCGAGACCAAATCATAACTGTGCGGTCCGCAAACCGCGTCCTGAAAATCGAGAAGGCCGCAACCGCGCACGCCCCGCCGGTCGGCCAGCAACATCAAATTGTCGACGTGATAGTCGCGCAATACCAACGTAGGCGGGGCGATTGTTGCTTGCGGCAGCACTGCGCGCCATAGAGCGAGATACTCCTCGCGCAGCGCGTCGGGTAACGGCGAGCGCAGCGCGGCGGGCGCGTACCAGTCCACCAGCAAGGATGCTTCTGCGAGCAGCCGCCCGATATCGTAAGGCGGCAACTCGAAGGAGCTGCGCCGTTCGGCGGCGCGCTGCAATTCGATCAGCGTGTCGACCGCCAGAGCGTAGAGGTCCCACTCATCAGCGCCGCCATCGAGAAGCCGCGTGTAGGTGTCATCGCCAAAATCCTCGATCAGCAGAAAGCCGTGCGCGCGGTGCTGCGCGAAAATCTCGGGGGCGCTGAGCCCGAGGTCGCGCAACAATCTCGCAACCGCCACATACGATGCGACGTCCTCCTGCGGCGGCGGCGCATCCATCAGGACCGCACGCCGGCCGTCACGCTGGAGGCGATAATAGCGCCGGAAGGAGGCGTCGCCCGCCAGAGGCAGAGGCTCGACATTCCGCCAGCCGCTCGCCTCGAGAAACGCCCTCATGGCCCGCTTTCGCGGGTCGGGATCGTCGCTTGCTAGACGGAAGGGGAGAGGCGCTTTGGCTGAGACGGCGGGCTGGGTTCGGTCAGGCATCGGCCGCAATCGCCGCCAGCCGTGGCCGCCAGCCCTCGCCCGGATCGAGTGTCGCCCGCCGCGCATCCGGAGCACGGCCGAATGCGAAGAAGATCTCGAGGCGGCGCTTGGGCAACAGTTGATCGAGCCGCTCCGGCCATTCGATCAGCGAGATGCCGTCGCCAAACGCTTCTTCTATGCCGAGCTCCCAGGCCTCCTCGGGACTGCGCAGCCGGTAGAGATCGAAGTGCCAGATTGCCGGGTGAAGATCGTAGAGCTGCACCAATGTGAAAGTCGGGCTCGGGACCTCCTCCTCGGGATCGCCGCGCGCGCGAATAAAGGCTCGCGCAAAGGCCGTCTTGCCGGTGCCGAGTTCGCCGCGCAGCGCAATAATGTCCCCGAGCTGCGCCAGCCGGGAGATCCCGCCGGCGAGAGCGCCAGTGGCCGCTTCATCGGGCAGATCGAGGGTAATCATCGCGCAGGCGTTGTATAGCTTAGCAGCGATGAAGCGCAACCGATGCTGTTTTCACGGGCGGCCACGGGCGCTTCCCGCCGCGACCGGCCTTTCGCGTCGCTTTTTTGCCCTTGGCGGCAGTACGAATCGCGACGGCCGCAGCCGTCGCTTGGCTAATGCGAGCTGCCCGCCGCCGGCCGCGCGCTATGCGGCGATCCGGCTGCCGGCCTTGCACCTGGCCGTCCCGGCGCGCGGCTCGGGGTCCGCACCGGGCGATGAGGCAGCGGCGAGATGCGGGTCGATGCCGGCTCCAACTCCGTTGCGCCGCATCGCCGGAATTCGGCAGATGACGCGCGTCCCCCATCCGATCGTCGACTCTATCGCAACCGTTCCGCCGTGCAGCTCGACCAGGCTCTTGACGAGCGCGAGCCCGAGACCGGCGCCCGATTGCCGTTTCCCGCGCTCGAATTTTTCGAAAACTCTGGCGTGCTCGGATTGCGATATGCCGATCCCGGTATCGGCCACGGTCAGCAGCAACTCGTCCTCGCCCCGCGCGGCTTCGATCGTTATATCCCCGCCCGGCGGCGTGAATTTGATCGAATTGGAGACAAGGTTGAAGAGCGCTTGTTTGATGCGCCGCTCGTCAGCCTCGATCACCCCGACATCGGGCGGGCAATTGAGTTCCAGCGACAGCTCTCGGCTGCGCGCGCGCTCGCGCGTGAGGTTGACGACGGCTTCCAGCATCTCGCGAACCTCGATCCGCGCGGTTTCGAGCTGCATATAGCCGGCTTCGATTGTCGCGAGATCGAGAATGTCGTTGATCAGCGCCAAGAGCTGGTGCGCGCTGGCCAGGATGCCACGGCTGTAATCGAGCTGGCGCTCATTAAGGTCGCCGAAATACTGGTTGTTGAGGATTTCGGCAAAGCCGATGACCGCGTTTAGCGGCGTGCGCATCTCGTACGACACATTCGCGATAAATTCGCTCTTGAGGCGCGCTGCGGTTTCGAGCGCTTCGTTGCGCTCGCGCAACGCCCGCTCGACGCGTGCGGTATCGGTCACATCGAGATAGGTCAGCAGAACGTTGCCGTCCGGCAGGGGTACGATCGCTTCCTGCAGCATCGAGCCGTCTTTACGGTAGAGCGGGCCGCTCGCAAGAGCGGGGCTGGTCACGCGTGCGATGGCGCGTTCCTTCGTCGCGGTCCAGTCGCCGCCGCCATCGAGCAGAGCGCGGGTCTTCTCGACAATCTCGCCGATATGCGGTTCGCCGGCGACATCCTCGTCCGACAAACCCCACAACGCGAGGTAGGCGGGGTTGTGGAGTTTCAACCGCCCGTCGCTGCCATATACGGCGATACCCTCGAAGAGGTGGTCGAGAGTGGCGCGGCGAACGCGGGTCAGCGTGTTGCAAGAGCGCTCGAGCGCCAGGCGGTCGGAGACGTCCTCATAAACGAATGTCACCCCGCCAAACGGATGCGGCGAGACGGAGAGCAGCAAAGCGCGGCCGTCCGGCAGATGCATCATCTCCTGCTGCGGCTCGATGAGCGAGGTGAATATCGCCAACCGTTCGGCTTTGAACGCCCGGAAATCGGCGACTTCTGGGATCTTGCGGTTCTCGCGCAGCCGCTCGAGAACCTCTTCGAAAGAGGGTTCCGCAGCAAGCCAGTTCTCCGCGAGATCCCACATCGACGCGAAAGCGGCGTTGAAGAATTTGAGCCGTCTGTCCGGACCGTAAATCGCGACCGCGGCGCGGATACCTTCGAGCACCTGCGCGTGCGCATTGATGTGGCGCGACAACTCGGCCTCTGCAGTTTCCACCTCCGTGCGATCGAGGGCAAAACCGATTTTCCGATGGGCCGCGCAGTCGGCCTCGCCGATTTCGATCAGCCGGCGGGAGCCGCCGATCACGATGTGGCGGCGCTCGCCGGCGCGGGCGTTGGCGGCCAGCTCCCGATGCTCCGAGACGGCCAATTCGCGGGTCGTCTCTAAGGCATGCGCATAGGCGCGGTTGCAATCCTCGATTGTGCCATCGGGCCCGCGCCGCCACACCGACACCGGAACGGCGTCGAGCATCTGCCGCAGCTGGCCGACCTCACCTCGCGCCTTTTCGAGACCGGCCGCGGCCGCGGCCCGCGCTTTGCGAAGCTGATGGCGCATGCGCAGCAACAGAGCGCTCAAAAAGAGCATCGCGACGAGACATGAGGCGCCGAACAATTCGATCACTGCGACCCGCCTTTGTGTCGGCCGACCGCGTACCCTCGATCGACCACGATTCGACGAGGCTGATCATAGGGCGTCGTTTACCTCTTCGCAAGAGCATTCTTGTCGCATGATATCGTTAAAGTTGTAATCGTCTTTTCAGTAGCGGTAGTGCTCCGGTTTGAAGGGGCCGGCAGATGCCACGCCGATATAGCCCGCCTGCGCCTGGCTGAGCTTTGTCAGCTTGACGCCGAGTTTTTCGAGGTGAAGGGCGGCGACCTTCTCGTCGAGATGCTTCGGCAGCACGTAGACTTTGTTGTCGTATTTGCCGTGATTGGTCCACAGCTCGATCTGCGCGAGCACTTGGTTCGTGAACGAGGCGCTCATTACAAAGCTCGGGTGGCCGGTCGCGCAGCCGAGATTGACGAGCCTCCCTTTGGCCAGCACGATCAGCCGCTTGCCGTCGGGGAACACGACCTCGTCGACTTGCGGCTTCACTTCCTCCCACGGGTAGTTGCGCAACGCGTCGATCTGAATTTCGCTGTCGAAATGGCCGATATTGCAGACGATCGCGCGGTCCTTCATCTGGCGCATGTGGTCGATCGTGATGACGTCGATGTTGCCGGTCGCGGTGACGAAGATGTCGCCCTGCGGGGCGACCTCGTCCATCGTCATCACCTGATACCCCTCCATCGCTGCCTGCAATGCGCAGATCGGATCGACCTCGGTCACCATGACGCGCGCGCCCTGGCTTCTGAGGCTCGCCGCCGACCCCTTGCCGACATTGCCAAAACCGCAAACGACGGCGAGCTTGCCCGCCAGCATAACGTCGGTGGCGCGCTTGATGCCGTCGACGAGGCTCTCGCGGCAGCCATAGAGATTGTCGAATTTCGACTTCGTGACGCTGTCGTTGACATTAAAGGCCGGCGCCTTGAGCGTGCCCTCGCGCACCATCTCGTAGAGCCGGTTGACCCCGGTCGTCGTCTCCTCCGAGATCCCGCGGATGCCGGCGAGGAGGTCGGGATGCTTGTCGTGCAGGACCTTCGTCGCGTCGCCGCCGTCATCGAGCACCATGTTCGGCGTCCAGCCCGCATAGGGACCATCGGCGGGCCCGCGCAGGGTCTGCTCGATGCACCACTCATATTCCTCCTCGGTCTCGCCCTTCCACGCAAAGACCGGGATGCCGCGGGCCGCGATCGCGGCCGCAGCATGGTCCTGCGTCGAGAAAATATTGCAGGAGCTCCAGCGCACCGTCGCACCCAGTTCGACCAGCGTCTCGATCAGCACCGCGGTCTGGATCGTCATGTGCAGGCAGCCGACAATGCGCGCGCCGCTCAGCGGCTTTGCCGCGCCGAACTCTTCGCGCAATGCCATCAAGCCCGGCATTTCCGTCTCGGCGATCGCAATCTCGCGCCGCCCCCATGGGCCAAGCGAAATGTCGGCGACCTTGTAGTCGGTGAAGCGCATTCCTGATCTCCGGGGATGATTGCAGCACAGAAAGATATACAGATATCTTTATATCGTCAACTCTCCGCGGAACGCGGTTCGCTTCCCGGACAGATGATACACTTGATACACTCATTCGTTCGTGGCCGGGCTCGACCCGGCCATCTACGAGGCGCGGCAGGCGGCTCACCGATTTCGGTGGATGCCCGGCTCGAGGCCGGGCACAAACGATGGACAAGGGTGGATTGTTTGAATGCATCAGAGCACCGAGACGCTATTGCACACAACAATCGATAACCGCCGCCTGATTGTGGAGCCGCAACTGCGTCGGCGCTATGCGCTCGATGAGTTGCTGGCACAATGCGCACCCACGGCCGAGCGTAGAGAAGAGGATCGCGAGTGGCTCGACGCCCGGCCCGTCGGCAAAGAAGTCCTGTAGCGGAGCGCGGCGATACCCCTTTTCGTCACCCCCGCGAAAGCAGGGGTCCAGGGTCACCGTTCGTTGCTGCCCTCCCGTTCAGGCCAGGGGCAGGCTCTGGGTTTCCGCTTGCGCGGGACGGACGATTTCACCGGTCAGTCAGAGCTCTGGCATCTTCAGATCGTCTTAACCGTTCGCTGCTACCGAAATCGCCGAAATTGTGCGAATTTGGCGTGGCTGACGTGTAACGTCGGCGCCTGGAAGGAAGGCAGCACATTTTTCACCCGGAAGATCGGGCACGGGCGACGATCGACGAACAGCTGACCACGGCCGGCTGGCTCGTGCAGTCGCGCGAAGAGATGAACCGCAGCGCCGGGCTCGGCGTCGCCGTGCGCGAATTCCCGACGACGTCCGGCCCCGTCGACTATGCGCTGTTCGTCGGCGGCGCCCTGTGCGGCGTCGTCGAAGCAAAGCCGGAAGGCACGACCCTCTCGGGCTTCTCGGACCAGGCGGCGCGCTATATGAGCGGCGTGCCTGAGCATCTGGTCCGCAGCGAGGGGCAGGTCCGCTTCGAATATGTAGCCTCCGGCACAGAGACCCTGTTTCGCGATCACGCCGACCCGGCGCCGCGGTCGCGCCGCGTGTTCTTCTTTCACCGCCCCGAGACGTTGCGGCGCTGGCTCGCGCAGCCGGTGACAATCCGCAGGCGGCTGCAAGCGATGCCGCCACTACTAACCGAGCGCCTGCGCGAGTGTCAGATCGACGCCGTCGGAAACCTGGAAGCCTCGCTCGCCGCCGACCATCCGCGCGCGCTGATCCAGATGGCGACCGGCGCCGGCAAGACCTACACCGCCTGCGTGTTCAGCCATCGGTTGCTCGAGCACGCAAAGTTCCGGCGGGTGCTGTTTCTCGCCGACCGCGCCAACCTCGTCCGCCAGACCCGGCACGAATTCGAGGATTTTCGCCCGCCCGGCACCGGCCGGTCGTTTACCGAGCTCTACAATGTCCAGCGGCTTGGGCCCGCCGGTCTCGACAAGGACGCTTCGGTCGTCATCGCGACGATCCAGCGCGTCTATTCGCTGCTGACCGGCCGCGAATTGTCCGAAGAAGACGAGGAGAAATCTGCCTTCGAGACCGGCGGGAGCGAGCCGCAGCGCATTGTGCGTTACAACCCGGCGATCCCGATCGAGAGTTTCGATCTGATCATCACCGATGAATGCCACCGCTCGATTTACGGCACATGGCGGCAGGTGCTCGAATATTTCGACGCCTTCATCGTCGGCCTGACCGCGACGCCGTCGTTGCACACGATGGGGTTTTTCGGCAGCAACCTCGTCGCGCAGTATCCCTATGAGCGCTCGGTCGCGGACGGGGTCAACGTCCCCTACGAGATCTACCGCATCCGCACCGATATCGGCGAGCACGGCGGCGCGATCCCGAAAGGCTACCAGGTCCCGGTGCGCGACAAGCGCACCCGTGCCGAGCACTATGAGGAGCTCGACCAGGAGCTCGCCTATACAGGGCAAGAACTCGACCGCTCGGTGGTCGTGCCGAACCAGATCCGCACCGTGCTCGAAGCCTATCGCGACAGCCTCTTCACCGAACTGTTCCCCGGCCGCAGCGAGGTGCCGAAGACGCTGATTTTCTGCAAAGACGACCACCATGCCGAGGAGGTTGTCGGCATCGTGCGCGAGGTCTTCGGGCAGGGCAACGATTTCGCGAAGAAGATTACCTACAAGACCGACGGCGCCGATCCCGAGCAGCTGATTCGCCAATTCCGCACCGATTACAACCCGCGCATCGCCGTCACCGTCGACATGATCGCCACCGGCACCGATGTGAAGCCGCTGGAGGTGCTGATCTTTTTGCGCGACGTGAAGTCGGCCCTTTATTTCGAGCAGATGAAGGGCCGCGGCGCACGCACGATCATGCCGACGCAATTGCGCCAGGTGACGCCCGATGCCGAAGAGAAAACCCGCTTCGTGCTGGTCGACGCGGTCGGCGTGACCGAGAGCCTCAAGCACGTCGCGCAACCCTTGGACCGCGAGCGCAAGATTGGCTTCGACCGGCTCATCGATGACATCGCCGCCGGTCGCCGCGACGACGACGCGATCTCGACCTTGGCGGCGCGGCTTGCCGCGCTCGACTGCAAGATCGACGGCAAAGCTCGCGCCGATGTCGCCACGGCCGCCGGCGGCCTCGACCCGAAAGCATTGGCGCACAAGCTGCTCGACGCGATCGACCCGGACACGATCGAGCGCGAGGCCGCCGCCCGACGGGTCACGCCTGAAGCCGCAGCCGAGGCGCTGAAGGAAGCGGCGTGCCAGCCGTTCGACGATCCCGAGTTGCGCCGGCTGCTCAAAGACATCAAGCGCCAGACCGAGATCCGCATCGATACGATCTCGACCGATGCGGTCATTTCCTCCGGCTACGATGCTGCGCGCGCCCAGGATGACGTCGAGCGCTTTCGAAAATTTCTCGACGAGCATCGCGACACGCTCGTTGCGCTCCAGATCCTCTACGCGCGGCCGCAAGCCACAAGGCGGCTCGACCGCACCGCGATCGAGGAGTTGCGCGACGCGATGCGCCGCCCGCCCTGGCTGTTGGAGCCGGTCGACATCTGGCGCGCCTACCAGCGCCTCGACGATGACCGGGTCAAAGGCAATCCGGCCCGTGCGCTCTCCGACATCGTGATGCTGGTGCGCTACGCGCTCGGCGAGCTGGCGACTCTGGAGCCGCTGCCGGCGACGATCGCCGGCCGGTTCAATTTGTGGCTCGGCCGCGAGGAGCGCGCCGGCCGCATCTACACCGAGGCGCAGCGCGCCTGGCTCTTCGCGATCCGCGACTTCATCGCCGTCAATGTCGACATCACGCCAGAGGATCTGATGGACGCCCCCGATTTCGCCGCGCAAGGCGGCCTCCTCCGCGCCCACGCCTTGTTTGGCGACCGCCTCCGCCCGATCCTCGACGAACTGCCGCAGGTCCTCACCGCATGAGCCAGGACCTGCCTCCTGGCTGGGCTCGGCCCCAACTAGGCGAAATTGTCACGGTTCGCGGCGAAAAGATCCGACCGGACCGATCGAACGGGCTTCCCTTTATCGGAATGGACGATGTTCTGCCTGGCTCGTTGAAGGTCAACAGCCACCGTTGGTTCCTGGAAATGAAGAGTACCGCGAACGCCGTCGAGCCTGGGGATATTCTTTATGGGCGACTAAGACCGTACCTTAACAAGGTCGCCATCGCCGAAGCACGGGCGGCAGCGTCTGCCGAATTTATTGTCTTGAACGCGCGGGCTGGGGTCGACGCTCGCTATGTGCAATTCGCTCTCCATGCCGAGAGCTTCGTAAACTTCGCTACGCGAGACACCTCGGGCGACCGGCCGCGGATCGACTTCGATAAGGTCTCAAAATTCGCGATCCCTATCCCGCCGACCGCGGAGCAGCGTCGGATCGTGGCGCAGATCGACCAGTTGTTCGCCGACATCGACGAAGGCGAAGCCGCGCTTCGACGCGCTCGCCAGGATCTCGACACCTGGCGCCGCGCGCTGCTCAAGGCCGCGGTCACCGGTGAGCTGACACGCGAATGGCGTGAGGCGAACCGCCCCGCCGAAAACCGGCACCGACCTCCTCGCCTGCATCCACGCCGAGCGGCAGTCACCCGCGCGACGCTCCAGCCGAACCCGTCACTCCACCACCTGTGCGACCTCGGACGCAAGTTCGCCTGCGATGCTGCCCGACGGATGGGCTTGGGCGACGCTTAGAGAATGTATATCCCATCTGACAAGCGGCTCTCGCGATTGGTCTCAGTACTACGACCGGGGATCAGCCATTTTCACAATGGCCCAAAATATCCGGCCTGGGCGCTACAACCATAGTTACGTGAAACACGTGGCCCCGCCTGTGGGAGACCCGGAGACAGCGCGCACTCGGGTGAGGAAAGACGATTTGCTCGTGACGATTGTTGGCGCGAACACAGGCGATGTCTGCCGCGTAGATTTTGACGCGGATAACTACTTCGTGTGCCAGAGCGTTGCCCTGATCCGGCCATCGGTTCCTGAGATGTCGGAATTTTTGGAACTTTACTTCGTCGCTCGCGACGGCGGACGCGGGGAGTTCGAGAAGGTTATCTACGGCGCTGGGAGACCTCACCTGAGCTTCAATCAACTACTCGAAACGCGAGTGCCGATACCCAGCTTGGTCGAGATGCGGGAAATTGTTCAGCGCGTACGATCGGAGGAGGAAGCTGCATTTTCCGAGCAGGAGTTCGCCGGATTTGATCGTGACCTGCTCGCGCTCCGCCAATCGATCCTGAAAGCCGCCTTCCAAGGCCGCCTCGTACCGCAGGACCCGACGGATGAGCCGGCATCCGTTCTGCTCGCGCGTTTGCGAGAGGGAATCGCTGGCGCTCACGCGAGCGGTCGGCGCCGCGGACGGAAGCGCAACCGCCGCGAGGCCCCTGGATTGCCGCTGTGTGCAGGGCGCAGCGACCAACCGGCCGCCGATCCGGGCTGACCGGCGCAAACCGTTGGCACTGGTGAATTCCGTAGCTACATATTCCTCGAATGAGGATCAGCTTCGATCCCGTAAAGCGCGCGGAAACGCTGCGCAGGCGGGGGATCGATTTCGCCGATGCCGCGGAGGTGTTCGACGGGCCAATCTTTACCTTTCCAGATGAGCGGTTCGACTACCCGGAAGAGCGTTACATCACGGCTGGGCTGCTCGCGGAGCGAATGGTGATCGTGGTCTGGACGCCGACCGAAGGCGGGCG
>Ga0126381_100000412_pt1 | contig 46819 bp, 42 predicted proteins | sample PanSoiMetPlot_28_FD_96465 | JGI IMG/M metagenome (GOLD analysis project Ga0126381, IMG submission 96465) | Tropical forest soil microbial communities from Panama - MetaG Plot_28 | ecosystem: Environmental > Terrestrial > Soil > Tropical forest > Bulk soil | place: Panama | collected 2016-02-17 | reverse complement strand
GGCCGGCTGACCGGCATGCCGCGGGCGATGGCCCCGACCGGTCGCGGCCCCGACCGCAAGCGCTCGAACACGCGTCGGCGCGTCGGATCGGCCAGGGCCGCCAGCACGTCTCCGTAAGCCATAGCTTACCGTAAGCTAGAGCTTACCGAATGTCAAGTGCAGTTAAGGTGTTGGACCCAATTTCGCGACGGCGCGTCGGCCTCGCTTGAAGATGTGGTGCTCTTACGAGAGAGGCCCGTGCCCGAGTCGCGAAACCATGCGCCCGACGCGATGGCCACGCATAAGACGCCGCCATAGAGGACGAGGCCGAGCGCGAGCGCGACGAACAGCCATTGCAGCGAGCCGGTGAGGCGAAGCGCAATAAAGCCGCCGCCGAGTGCGATCAGCATGCGCAGGAAACCAGCGGATAGTGGCCAAAACAACCGTCCCGCTCCTTGCGATGCAAAGTAGAGCGCAAGGCCCAAGCCGAAAAAGCCGTACGCCGGACCGACCATGCGCAGGTAAGTCGTTCCCGTCTCGACGACTTGCGGGTCGGTGCTGAACTGGGTGATCCAGAGCTGCGGCCTGAGCGCCGCGGCAATGCCGATGGCCTCGGTGATCACGAAAGCCATGGCGCCGCCAATGAAAGCGATGCGCAACGCGCGCGCGCTCTGTCCGGCGCCGATGTTCGTCCCCACCAGGGCGACGAGCGGCGCACCAAGTCCGAAGATGATCGGGATCAGCAGGTATTCGAGCCGCGCGCCTGTGCCATAGCCGGCCGCCGCACCGGCGCCCGCAGTGGCGGCAACCAATGCGGTGGCGAGGGCGATAATGACATTCGTCTGCAGCGAGGTCACGGCTGCGACCGCGCCGACACGCAAAACATCCCGGAACAGGGCCCAGCGCAGCCGCGTTGGTCGCAAACGCGCAAGGTTGCGCCCGGAAAGCACGTACCAGCCGAGCACGGCAGTTCCTGCCGCGTAGAACAGCACCAGCGCCGTGCCGCCTCCGGCGATGCCGAGCGCGGGAAACGGACCGATGCCGAAGATCAGCAACGGCGACAAGGGAACGAGAACGACGACGCCGATACAGATGACCAACGCGGGAATGAGCATGTTGCCGGTGCCGCGCACGACATTGGCCAAGCCGTTCATCACCCAAAGCAGTACGTTTCCCGAGAACACGACGTTGGAATAGCTCAGCGCCGCATCGAGCTCGCCGCCTTCGCCCCCGAGCGCGCGATAAATCAGTCGTCCGAACGCGAGCATGGTCGCCGAGAACAAGGCGCCGAGCGCAACCATGATGATGAGCGCGTGCATCACCAGCGCATCTGCTTCATCGCGCCGGCCGGCGCCCAGCGCTCGCGCGATCGCAGAAGAAATGCCGCCGCCCATGGCGCCGGCGGAGATCATCTGCATCAGCATCACGCCCGGGAAAACGAGCGCCATGCCCGCCAGCGCATCGGTGCCGAGCTTCGCCACGAACCAGGTCTCGATCAAGCCGCTCGCCGCTTGCGCGAACATCACGAGGACGTTCGGCCAGGCCATCAACAACAACGTGGGAACGATGCGTCCTTGCAGCAGCGCGCGCGTCCGCGGGCTGAACTTCCGGACTTGCGCAACGTCCAGCTTCGCCAGCGGGACGGCCAGGGCCGGCTCGATTGCGGCGACGCTCATCGTGCGCGTTCCTTTGGCGCGCGGCCTTTGCCGTTGCGTAATCCCGGAGGAGTCGTGGTTGCGTACCTTCGTCGGACGCCCTCGATGGCGGCTGGCCCCGCGGCAAATGCAAAATCTGGTTCTTTGATCGGCCGTCCGCTCGCGCGATCGACGAGGATTGGGTCGACCGCGGCGCCGGTCTTGGCATCCACGAGAAGCACGCTCGCACCTTCGGGCGCAAAGTGCCGATTTCCCCACGCGAGCAGCGCGACGAGGACGGGACGAAAATCGCGCCCGCGCGCGGTGAGGACATATTCATCGCGCGGCGGGTGTTCGCTGTAGCAGCGGCGCTCGAGCAGGCCGGCATCGACCAGCGCATTGAGCCGTCGTGCCAGCATGTTGGGCGCGATGCCGAGACTTTTCTGGAATTGATCGAAGCGCGTGAGCCCGTGCAAGGCATCGCGCAGAATGAGGATGCTCCACCATTCGCCGACGCGCTCGAGGCTGCGGGCAATCGGGCACACCATCCGGCCAAAGCTCTTCCGTTGCATTGACACAATATAGCCAAGTCACTATCATCATGCAAGTCACTAACGACGAAAGCCATGACCGACCCCCGCAGATCGCATTCAGAGTCGTTTTTTCTCGATGACCTCGCCGTGGGGCAGCGCTTTTCCAGCGCCTCTCACACGATCGACGAGGCGCAGATCAAGGCGTTTGCCACGCAATTCGATCCCCAGCCGTTCCATCTCGACGGGCAAGCCGCGAAAACGACCTTGTTCGGCGGCTTGGCCGCGAGCGGCTGGCATACCGCGGCGATCACGATGAAGTTACTGGTGGAGTCGGGCTTGCCACTGCGCGGCGGCATCATCGGAAGCGGCGGAGAGATCAGCTGGCCGAAGCCGACGCGCCCGGGCGACACACTGCACGTATCAAGCGAAATCGAAGAGGTTGCTCCGTCACGCTCGCGCGCTGATCGCGGAATGATCCGTGTGCGCAGCGAGACGCGCAATCAGCATGGTGAGGTCGTCCAGATCCTCATCGCGAAGCTGGTGGTACCGCGGCGCACTGCGGCTGCTATTGCGAGCTGATATGCTGCAGCGGCAATGCTGGGCGCAAAACTGCCCGCGCGGGCTGGTCTTCGTCTCGGACATATTCTAGTGTGACGGGCTGAGATCGGATCAGTCCCTGCTTCACAAACGAATGCGCTCAATTTTGATCATCGCGTGCGCCAGCGTGACCTTTGCCGCCGGCGCTCAGGCCCAAGATGCCGTCAGGGCTTGCCGTCAGCTCAAGGATGATGCCGAGCGGCTCAAATGCTACGACCGCCTTGATACGTCGGCCTCGCCTGCGCCGCGCGGGCAGAGGGAGAGCAAACCGGACGCCGAGACCGGCTGGGTCATCAACGACGAAAAATCTCCCCTCGATGACAGTCCTCTCGTCTCGGCGGCGCTCGCCTCGGGCGATGGCAAGGCGACCCTGCTGATGCGCTGCAAGGATCGCAAGACCGAGCTCGCGGTCAGTATCCGCGGATTCATCAATTGCACACCCGACATCCGCGTCATATATCGGATCGACCAAGCGCAAGCCGTCGAGGGTCCGTGGAAATCGCATTCGAGCTGTTATCTTGCGATAGTGCCGTCGCCGATCCCTTTCATTCAATCGTTGACGGATGATGGCAAGGTTTATGTCCGGATGTTCGACCATCACGGCGCGGCGTCCGATACGTTGTTCAATCTCGGCAAGGTTTCCAGGATCCGATCTCGCCTGGCAGAAGCCTGCGATTGGGATGGCGCATCCAAAGCAGCGGAAAAGCCCGCGCCTGCAGCCTCTCCCGGCCAGCCCAAGGCGCGGCCGAAATGATGGCTCAGCGATCCGCTGCTCACTGAGAGGATCCGAAGCCGCGCAGAGTGGTGGTGTTCGCCTTCATCTTGCGTAGCCCGCTTTGCATGGCACGCAAGTTGGCGCGGCGGATGTCCCTGGTCATGATCTCATGCAGCTTCTTGCGGCAGCGCTTGCCATGCGCCGGTGACAACGCACCGCTGCGCCCGCACAACCCTTGTGACGACGTAGCTCGAAACATATTAAGCCTGCTTAAGTCTTGCGTGTACTTACGATTCGCCGAAACGGCGTGAGCTGCGCTGTTGCAGGACCCTCCGGCGCATTGCCGCAAATCGGAGTATCCTTGGCGAACGCTTGCAGCGAGGAGAACGTCTATGCCCGCCTCAGTCGCCTGGAAAGCCGCCATTTGCGCGCTGAGTATCACGCTGTCGTGCAGCGCTGCCGCCGCGCAGAGCGCGCCGCCGCCGCCCGCCGTTTCTGTCACTCCGGTCGTGAGCCGTCAGGTGACGGAAACCATCGATTACATCGGACGCCTCACCGCGGTCGATAAGGTCGATATCGTCGCCCGCGTGGAGGGCTTTCTCGAGGAACGGACATTCAAAGAGGGACAGTACGTCAAGAAGGGCGACCTGTTGTTCCGGATCGAGCAGGCGACCTACAAGGCTGCCGTCGAGCAGGCGCGCGCGACGCTCGCAAAGGCCAAGGCGACCGAGGTCAACGCCAAGCTGCAGTTCCAGCGTGGCAAGGAACTGGTGCGCAACCAGAACATCCCGCAAGCCACGGTCGACCAGCGCGAAGCCGACGAGCAAGCAGCGCAGGCGAGCATCATGGAGGCGCAGGCGGCGCTCGATCAGGCGGAGATCAATCTCGGCTACACGGAGATCTACTCGCCCATCGATGGACGCATCGGTCTCGCCATCGTCACCGAGGGCAATCTGGTCCAGCCCTCCTCCAGGAAGCTCGCGACCATCGTCAGCCAGGACCCGATCTATGTCACCTTCCAGGTCAGCCAGCGCAATCTTCTCGACTACTTTAGGCGCCGAGCCGAAGAACCCGGGAAGAACACGCATGTCAACATTCGCATCAAGCTGCCCAACGGCACCATCTACCCGCACGCCGGGCTGAGTGACTTTCTCGATGTCCAGGTCGACCCGACGACGGACACAGTGACGGTGCGGGCGACAGTGCCAAACCCGGATCATGTGCTGCTCCCGGGCGGGGTTGTCGGTGTCACCGTGGAGCGAGGCGCGCCGAAATCGGCGCTCACGATTCCGCAGGCCGCCGTCCTCCTCGATCAAGCCGGCCGCTATGTCCTCGTCATCGGTTCGAACAAGAAAGTCGAGCAGCGCCGTATAACGACCGGCGCCGAGCAAGGCCGCGACATCGTGGTGACCGACGGCCTCAAGGAGGGAGAACAGGTGATTGTCGAGGGCATCCAGAAAGTCCGTCCCGGCCAGGTCGTGACGGCAACCGTGGTGCCGGGGACGTAAAAGCGTATTTCTTTAATTCAGAGCCATGAATCGCGACATACGACCGGCGGTGCCACATCGTTCCCTTCCCCGCTTGCGGGGGAGGGACAGGGAGGGGGCAGACAACATGAAAGAGCATTTCCGGGCACCCCCTCCCCAACCCTCCCCCGCAAGCGGGGGAGGGTGCAGACCGAGCTTGCCGCTCGCGCTCACTCAAGTTCGCCGAAACGCGCGCTAAATGTTGTCCGGCATTTTCATCGAGCGGCCGCGGCTCGCCATCGTCATCGCCATCGTCATCGCGCTTGCCGGCGCCATCGCCATTTTCGCGATTCCCATCGCACAATTTCCAGACATCGTCCCGCCGCAGGTTACGCTCAACGCCAGCTATCCGGGCGCCGATGCCGAGGTGGTCGAAACGACTGTGGCGCAACCGATCGAGCAGCAAGTCAACGGCATCGACAACGCGCTCTATTATCAGTCCGCCAGCGCCGCCGACGGCAGCTACATCCTGACGGTGACCTTCGGGTTGGGCACGGATCCCGACATCAACACCGTCAACGTGCAGAATCGCGCCAGTCTCGCAATTCCGCAGCTGCCGGCGGAGGTCTCGCGCAACGGCCTCACCATCCGCAAGAAATCCGCCGCGCTGCTGCAGGTGATTAGCTTCTATTCGCCGAACAGCACCTATGACGCCGTTTATCTGAGCAACTACGCGACGATCAACGTCATCGATCCATTGGCGCGCATCAAAGGCGTCGGCCAGGCCACGTTGTTCGGGCCGCTCGACTATTCGTTGCGCGTCTGGCTCGACCCCGACCGGCTGACCGAGCTCAACCTGACGCCGAACGACGTCATTGCTGCCATCCAGAGCCAAAACATTCAGGCGGCTTTGGGCCGCATCGGCGCGGCGCCCATCACGACCGAGCAGCAGGTCCAGATCAATATCAAAACCAAGGGGCGGCTCACGCAGCCGGAGGAATTCGCGGCCATCGTTTTGCGCGCCAATCCAGATGGCTCGGTGATCCGGATCAAGGACGTCGCGCGGGTGGAAATGAGTGCAAAGTCGCAAGACCGCTACAGCCGCTTCAACGGCGCGCCGGCCGCGGTGATCGGCATCTATCAGACCCCCGGCTCCAATGCCGTCGAGGTGGCGCGTCACGTGCGTGAGACTTTGAACGAACTGCAGCCGCGCTTCCCCAACGACCTGACCTACACCGTATTCTGGGATTCAACGGTCTTCGTCACGGAGACGATCAAGGAAGTGGTTCGCACGCTCGGCACTGCGATCGTCCTCGTCGCCGTGGTTGTGTTCTTGTTCCTGGGCAGATGGCGAACGACGCTGATCCCGCTCGTTGCCGTACCGGTGTCGATCGTCGGCACCTTCGCGGTCATGCTCCTCATCGGCTATTCCGCCAACACTGTCTCGCTGCTCGCCCTCGTGCTCGCCATCGGCATCGTGGTCGACGACGCCATCGTCGTGGTCGAGAACGTCGAGCGGGTGATGGAGGAGAATCCGGAACTTCCCGTGCCGGAGGCCTGCAAGAAAGCGATGGCCGAGATCACCGGCCCGATCATCGCCATCACGCTTGTCTTGCTCTCGGTGTTCGTGCCGGTGGCCTTCATCCCCGGCATCAGCGGACAGCTTTTCCGTCAATTCGCGGTGGCGGTCTCGGTCGCGATGCTGATCTCGGCCGTCAATGCGCTCACCTTGAGCCCGGCGCTTTGCGGGGTGCTGCTCAAGCACGGGCAGAGCGCGCGCGGTCCGATGCGCTACGTGCTGGGCGCGATCGACCGCACCCGCGACGGCTACGTCTGGGTAGTGCGCCGCCTGGCGCGCGTGGCGATCGTCGGCATCGCGGTCGTCGCCGGGACGATCCTTGCCTCGGCGCTGCTGTTCAGCCGAACCCCGCAGAGCTTCTTGCCGGACGAGGACCAGGGCGCAATTTTTGCGACGATGCGCCTTCCCGAGGGTGTCTCCCTTAACCGCACCGAGGCGGTGGTCAAGCAGGTCGAAGACATCGTGCGGCCGATCCCGGGCGTGCAAGGCATAATCTCGGTGGTCGGGCTCAATTTCATCGATTATGTCCCGTCATCCAATCAGGCCTTCTTCGTCATTCGCCTCAAGCCTTACGATGAGCGCACCGATCCGGCGCAAAGCGTCAACGCGATCATTGCGCGGCTGCGGCCGCAAATGTCCGCCATCCGAGGCGCCGTCGCATTCCCGTTCAACCTGCCGCCCATTCTCGGCCTTGGCAGCACCGGCGGATTCCAATACGCGCTCGAGGCATTACAGGGCCAATCGCCCTTCGACATCGCGGCTGCGCTGCGCGGGCTGGTCGTCGCCGCTAACGCTGCGCCCGAACTCGCCGGCGTCTACAGCACCTATGCCGCCGACACGCCGCAGATCTATCTCGATATCGACCGCGACAAGGCGCAGGTGCTGGGGGTGAAGATCACCGACATTTTCAACGCGCTGCAGTCGACGCTGGGCAGCTTTTACGTGAACGACTTCAACGTGTTTGGCCGCACCTGGCAGGTCAACGTGCAGGCCGAGACGCCATTTCGTGACAACATCGACGACATCTACCAGATCTATGTGCGCAACGCCCAAGGCGGGATGGTCCCGATTCGGGCATTGGCCGATGCGAAGCTCGTGCAGGGGCCGCAGACGCTCGTGCGCTACAACGGATTCCGCGCGGCCATCGTCAACGGCGCGGCCAAGCCCGGCTATAGTTCCGGCCAGGCGCTCGCCGCGATGGAGCGCGTCTCCGCCGCGACGCTGCCGCCCGGCTACAGCTTCGAATGGACCGGGACCGCGTTGCAGGAAAAGCTGGCCGGCGGACGCACCGGGATCGTGCTCGGATTGGCCATCCTGTTTGCCTACCTGTTTCTAGTCGCGCTCTATGAGAGCTGGAATATCCCGATCCCTGCCTTGTTGTCGGTCAGCGTCGCAATCCTCGGCGCGATCGTTGCGATCCTGCTGGCGCGGCTGAGCTTCGACGTTTATGCCCAGATCGGGCTCGTGGTGCTGGTCGCGCTCGCCGCGAAAAACGGCATTCTGATCGTCGCTTTTGCCGTGGAGCAGCGCCATCTCGGCAAGGACATCCAGGCTGCGGCGATCGAAGGCGCGAATTTGCGTTTCCGTCCTGTGATGATGACGAGCTTCGCCTTCATCCTCGGTCTGTTTCCGTTGGTCATTGCCCGCGGCGCCGGCGCGATCACGCGGCAAGCGGTCGGCACGCCGGTTTTCGGCGGCATGCTCGCCGCCGCGCTGTTCGGCGTGTTCATCATTCCGCTGCTCTACGTGACGGCCGAGCGCTTGCGCGGATGGCGGGAGGTGAAGGATCGCTTACGCGCATGGCGGCGGGCCAAAAAGTGAATTGCTGCTAACCTGTAGACGAGACGGGAACGTCGGAGAAGGGCGCGGTGCAGTACCGACCTCAAAATCCTCGGTAAACGTTGCCAGGAGTATCAATGACCGAGATCAAAACCACCTGCTGCATCGCTGGCGGTGGCCCTGCCGGGATGATGCTTGGATTCTTACTGGCGCGCGCGGGCGTCCCAGTGGTTGTGCTTGAAAAGCACGAGGATTTCCTGCGCGATTTCCGCGGCGATACCGTCCATCCCTCTACGCTTGAACTGGTGCACGAGCTCGGATTGCTGCAGGAGTTTCTTAAGGTTCCGCACTCGGCTGTACGGGAAATCTCGCTGCAAATCGGAGACGATCACCTGGTCGTCGGGTATTTCGAGCACTTGCCGGTGCACTGCAAATTCATCGCACTGATGCCGCAGTGGGATTTCCTCAATTTCTTGGCCGACCGCGCGAGGCGCTATCCGGGCTTCGATCTGCGAATGCGCACAGAGGCAACCGATCTGCTCTTCGACGATGGCCGGGTAGCAGGCGTGCAGGCAAAAACGCCGGATGGTCAGATCGAAATCCGTGCTGACCTGACCGTCGGCTGCGATGGACGGCATTCGACGTTGCGTGAGCGCGCTGGCTTCAGCGTCGAGAACTTGCGCGCGCCGATGGACGTCATGTGGTTCCGCATATCGCGCAAGGATAGCGATCCCGCTGGAGTCGTAGCTCGCGTCGAAAGCGGGCGGATGCTGGTTATGCTCAACCGCAACGACTATTGGCAATGCGCTTACGTCATCCCGAAAGGCACCGCCGATGAGGTCAAGCAGGCCGGGCTCGATGATTTCCGCAGCACCGTGGTAGACATCTTCCCGCTCCTGCGCGACCGGCTGCATGAAATCGACAGCTGGGACAAGGTGAAACTGCTGACCGTGGAAGTCGACCGCTTGCAGCGATGGTATCGGGCTGGCCTCATCTGCATCGGCGACGCGGCACACGCCATGTCCCCGATCGGCGGGGTCGGTATCAATCTGGCGGTGCAGGATGCGGTTGCAGCCGCCAATATTCTCGCCGAGCCCTTACGGCGCGGAGCAGTAACGATCGAGACACTCAAACAGGTCCAGCAGCGCCGCGAATTTCCAACGCGCGTAACCCAGCGCCTGCAGATTATCATGCAGAACAATCTGATCGGGCCGGCGCTCGCGAACAAAGGCGAGCGGCCGAGAGCACCACTGTTCATGAAAATGCTGCAATGGCCGCTCTTGCGGCGCATTCCAGGGCGTCTGCTCGCTTATGGCGTCCGCCCGGAGCACATCCATTCGCCGGCAGCGTGATGTCTGCAAATCGCTCCCTCGTTCTCTTGCGAACGAGCGCTCCGGTCACGCACCTGATTGCGGCGCAGCGCTACCGGGTTGTCACACGCGTTATCGCGGGATCACCGACACGGATGCTAGGGCACGCCAGGAGCGCAATAGCAAACGCATAGCGCGAGGCTGGCCCACACCGCCGCACTGAAATAAAGCGACATCCAGGCAATCTCATCCTTCCACTCGGCGATGTCGTGTGTCACGACCCAACGAAAGCTCGCGTCACGGAGACCCTCCAGAGGGCTCAGAGATCGGCTGCCGTTTGCAACTTCGGCCCGCCATCTCGTCAGATACATCGGGACGTCGATGGTCGCCAGAAACGCGAGATAGCCCGCGATGCCGATGATCGCGACGACGAAGACCACGCGAAGCGCACCGTCAAACTCCGGCAGCAACCGGCAAAGGCCAACCGCGACGATGAAGAAAGTCAACGCCCATATCGAATTTTCGATTGCGTTGCCAAAGTACTTCTTAGTCAGCACCGCATGCCAAGAGAAGCATTCCGCGATCAGGATCAACGGCACAATCACCCACGCGGCGTTCAAGGTGGTGTCCGCTCCCGTCATGGTGCCCAGCTGATGTAGGGCAATCGCCCACTGCGCCGCGAAGCAGACCTCGGCCACGGTCGCCACCGACCGTCCGATCATGACGCTCGACAGCCAGGTGTCGAACAGACAGATCCGCTGAACATCGGCGCGCGGAAGGAACGATCTGAATGCGCAGCCAAAGACATATGCCGCGCAGAGAAGGAGCATCAGCTGGACGCTGGACGTGCTGCCGAGATCGCCGATCCGCGGTTCCCGCAGGTAGTGGTACAGCGACAACCAAGCCGCGATATTGATGGCGCTCACGAACGTCAACAGAGACCACCACCACGCGAGCGGATTTGACCAAGCTAAGGACCTCGACTGCGCCGGACGTTCCAAACTCATGGATTGCTCCGCGTGTAACCGAACTGACATTTGATCGTAGCAATTCTGTCACACTGGCTGCGGCCAGGCCAAGAAAAAAGTTGTGTGCTGGCTTGCGGGAAAAGCAGGCCCGCATGCGGTCGTCGCCGTCGATGTGCCGATCTATCTCGAGTGGTGGCAAACGGATCTGGGAGCGGAAAGGAGCTGCTGGCGCTTTTCGCGGGCTTGTACGATGTCACCACGCGTTGGGCGGTCACCCACGGGATTGCACTGCGGAGCGACGAGATTGCATGGATGTCACTCTACGTCAGCGTGGCGTTGTGGAGCAGTCTGGCGCTTTCCGGTTTTGTGTTGGTGAAGGATCGACCGTCACAAGCCCGCGTGGAGTACGCATCTCGCGGCGCGTCTGCGTACGGTTGAAAAGATGCGATGCGGCCGACCGGAGCAGGGACACGAAGCCGGATGTCCTGAAAGTCTATAACGCCTGGCAATCGGATCGGCCGCGCTTTGGAAGCTGTCGCGCATTGCGCTCGTTGAAATCGGCCGCCGAACTAGCGATTAGCGATGACTCGCGCAAGCCCAGCAGAATGGCGGCGAGCGAAAGGGGAAGAATGAAATAGAGAAAGCGGAAGATCAGCAGCGAGGCGAGCAGCTCCTCCTTGGCGAATTGGGGAAGGCCGACCAGCATCGCCACTTCGATAACGCCGAGACTTCCGGGCGCATGGCTCGCGAATCCGAACAGAATCGCAGTGACGAAAACCACCAGCAAGATAATGAAGTCGACCGGCGGATATGCCGGCAGCAAGGTGTACATCGCGATCGTCCCGGCGCCGAGGTCCAGAGCGCCGATTCCGATCTGCAGCAGTGTCGAGCGGGGAGCAGGCAGCACGATTTTCCAGCCGGAGCGGCCGATGACCCGCGGCCGTGGGGCGAGCCAGAGAAGGTAGCCCACAATCACTGCCAGGCCGGACATGCCGATCGTCCGGTTGAGCCAGACCGGCAACTGATTGACTGCGCTCGCGGCCGCCGGCGCATATGTCATCCCGGCCCCGAGCACAAAGGCGTTGCCGAGCCAGAACGTCAGCCCAGTGACGAAGGCGATCTTGGCAACGTCGACGACGCTTAAGCCCCACGCGGAATAAATCCGCAGCCTGATCAGGCTGGCGGTGAGGACGGTCGCACCGAAATTATGGCCGAACGTATAGGCAATGAACCCGGTAAGCGCCGCAACGCGGTAGGGCACCGCATTTCGGCCGATCGTGCGCAGCGCAAAGAAATCATAAAGCGTCAGTGCGGCGTAGCCGACGGCGACGAAGACAGTCGCAATCACCACAGTCCGGATCGATTTTGCCTGCAGCGCCGCGACGACCTTGTCGGCCTCGATGTCCCGCAGCAGCTGGAACAGGATGACGGCGGCGGAGACCACAATCAGCACGCCGATGGCGATGCCGATTCTGTTCCAGTCGACCCGCTTTCTTATCGCCCGCGAAATGACGCTCGTCACGTTTGGCATGGGAACCGGGCGATGAGCGTCGACTCCGCTCGGCGAATCACCGTGGCAGTGTCCCATTCGTTTGTAACATCATTGTTACAAATGGCGGTGAGCGGGCACGAAAGTTCGACGCGGGTCGCTGGGCCTTTGCAAGTGTCACGCTTGCACATGTCACGTCGTCACACTGCTGAGATATGAGAATCGCAATCTTGTCGCATGCGATTCGATAGTGAGACGGGTCAGCCGTCCTGAGCGCGAGCGGCTTAATGCGGGTTCTGATCGCAACCGACGCCTGGCACCCGCAGGTGAACGGCGTCGTGCGCACCTTGACTTCGCTGGCGCAAAGCGCGCGAGCCCTCGGCGTCACGGTTGAATTTCTCACACCGGAAGGGTTTCCAGGTGTCCCGCTGCCGACCTATCCGGGGCTGTGTATAGCGCTGCCGCGCCGACGCCAGATCGCGCAGCGCATCGAAGCGGCTAAGCCCGATGCGATCCATATCGCAACCGAAGGGCCGATCGGTTACATGGTACGGAGATATTGCCGAAGACACGGCCGGCCGTTCACCACCAGCTACACGACGCGGTTTCCGGAATACATTTCGGCGCGCGCACCGATCCCCGAAGCGTGGATCTATGCGGCTTTGCGGCGATTCCACGCCGCCGCAGCCGTGACGATGGTCGCGACCCAATCGCTCATGACCGAATTGGGCGAGCGGGGATTTCTCAATCTCGGAATGTGGACGCGGGGCGTCGATACCGATTTGTTCAGGCCGGAGCGCGCGATCGAGCTCGGCTTTGCGCGCCCCATCTTTCTCACCATGGGGCGGCTCGCGGTCGAGAAGAACCTCGAAGCATTTTTCGCGCTCGATTTGCCCGGCACGAAGGTCGTCATCGGCACGGGCCCACAGGAGGCGGCGTTAAGACAGCGCTTCCCTGACGCAAAATTTTTCGGATTGCTGGAGAACGTTGCCTTGGCCGCGCATCTCGCCGCCGCAGACGTGTTCGTCTTTCCAAGTCGCACCGATACGTTCGGCGTGGTCCAGCTCGAAGCACTCGCCTGCGGTGTCCCGGTTGCTGCGTTCCCGGTCACCGGTCCGAAGGATGTCATCGGCGGCCACCCCGTCGGAGTGTTGAACGAAGATCTGCGCTTGGCCTGTCTTGAGGCGCTGCGAGTGCCTCGCGCGGCGTGTCGCGCGTTCGCGCTCAGCCGCTCGTGGGAAAGCAGCGCGCGTCAATTCATTGCCCATGTGCAGAAAGCGGCCACGGGCGTCTTGCGCCAGCCCAAGGCGGGAATTGCGATGCCGGCGCCCGCCGCACCACTGATGCGGACTTGAGCGAAGTTTCCCTCACTGGGGTAGGTAGAACAGAAAGACAGGGCAACCCATGACCAAATTGTCATATGCGGACCTCGACAAGGAGACGATCGCGAAGGCCTATGCGCGATGGGCGCCGGTCTATGATCTCGTGTTCGGCGCGGTATTCGAGCGCGGCCGACATACCGCCGTCGCCGCCGCGGAACGCATCGGCGGGCGCATCCTCGAGGTCGGCGTGGGGACCGGCATATCGCTTCCGGAGTATTCACGCAGCAATCGTCTCTGCGGCGTCGACATCTCCGAGCCCATGTTGCGCAAGGCCCAGCAGCGGGTCGGCGAGCTTGGATTGAGTAACGTCGAGGGGCTTTGGGTGATGGATGCCGAGCATTTGTCGTTTGCGGATGCGTCATTCGACGTGGTCGTCGCGCAATACGTCATCACGACCGTGCCAAACCCCGAGGCGACGCTCGATGAATTCGCCCGCGTGCTACGGCCGGGCGGCGAGATCGTGCTGGTGAGCCGTGTCGGTGCGGAAGCGGGATTGCGCCGCGCATTGGAGCGGTGGTTCGCACCTGCGGCACGCAAGCTTGGCTGGCGCACGGAATTCGCTTGGGAGCGTTATGCCCACTGGGCTGAGCAGTCCCAGGGCATGCGTTTGGTCGAGCGGCGGGCAGTACCGCCGTTCGGGCACTTCTCGTTAATTCGCTTCGCAAAGACCGGCGGCACGCCCGCGGCGCGTGTGCGCGAACAGGCGGCGCGCGTCGCCGCGTAATCCCTTCCTCTTTCCAGCGAGCAATGCCTCGATCCAGGGGCATTGTCGCGTCTGTCACACCGGATTCATCGAATCGCCATAGCGTCGACATCGAAGTGCAACACGGAGAGCTGACATGCAGCGCTTTCTCGAGGCCCTGAGAGTGCAGCGTTGGGACGATCACCGCTTCTACCATCACAGCCGCGTTAACCAATCGCTGCACCTCGTAAGCGCTGTAAGCTTTCTGTCTGCCTATGCGATGATGTTCGAGGATCCGGCGATCGCGGCCCTGATCGGCTGGCTCGTGGCGATGACCACGCGCCAGGTGGGTCACTTCTTCTTCGAGCCGAAAGACTATGACGAGGTGAATGAGGCCACCCACGAGTACAAGGAGGAAATCAAGGTGGGTTACAATCTGCGCCGCAAAGTCGTGTTGCTGACGATCTGGGCGCTCTCGCCGCTGCCGCTCTGGTTCGATCCCAGTTTTTTCGGCATCTTCAGGCCGCACGCGAGCACCATGGAATTCGTGCGGCACGTCGCGCAGATCTGGCTCGTCGTCGGCCTTGGCGGCTTGCTGTTCCGCACCGTTCAATTGTTCTTCATCAAGGACGTCGAAACCGGGCTGGTCTGGGCGGTGAAGATTCTCACCGACCCGTTCCACGATATCAAACTCTACTATAAGGCCCCGCTCGCTCTTCTACGCGGCGAATGGATCGATCCGCATCATGCCCAGCACGAAGACTGGCTCGAGGAGGAGGCCGTGGAAGTTCCGAACCCCAGCTGATTGCTGAAGGCGATCAGCGAGGCTTGGTGCGATCGCCGTTGGGTGAGAACCGGTGCGCGATCATCTCCTTCAAGAGACGGCGCTTGATCGAGGTGTTGGTCGCCCCCGGTGGGTGCCACCACCAGCCGTCCTGCTCCATCGCTCTTGCCGCGGACACGAAACGATCGGCCACGGTTTGGAAGTCCGCGTCCGTATAGTCCAGACTGAAAATGAGCCGGCCGGTACCAATCCAGCTCAGCGCCAACAATTCGGCCCGCAGGTAAAACTGCAGCATCCAGTTGTAGCGCGAGGGCCGCAGGTAACACACGGTCCAGATCGAGGACATGCTCGCGACCTCGACGGGCAGCGCTTCGTCGCGCAGGCGCTCACTGAGCTGCTGCGCCCGTGCATTCCAGGTGCGCTCGAGGTCGCGATAAGTCTCGCGGGCGGCGGGCGTGTCGAGGTAGCGCAGGAATTCGTTCATCGCCGCCATGACATACGGGTGCGAGTTGAAGGTGCCGCGGGCGAAGCAGATGTCGGCAGGGCGGTCGTCGCGGAAGCGCTTCATCAAGTGCTTGCGTCCGCACAAGACTCCGACCGGAAGCCCGCCGCCGAGCGTCTTGCCGTAAGTGACGAGATCGGCCCGCACGCCGAAGTACTCTTGCGCGCCGCCCATGGCGAGGCGGAAGCCCACGAACACCTCGTCGAAGATGAGGACGATGTTTTGCTCGGTGCAGACGGCGCGCAGGCGCTTGAGCCAATCAGCATAGGCCGCCTTGTCGAAATGTGCGCTGCGCGCGCCATCTACGAGCGAGGCGTCCGTCGGCGGCGGCGCGTTGGGGTGCAACGCCTGCAGCGGATTGACGAGCACGCAGGCAATATCACGTCGCGTCCGCAGCACGCGCAGCGAGTCGTCCGACATCTCCTTCAACGTATAGGTCTCGCGCGCCGGCAGCGGGTTGCCGATGCCCGGCTGCACATCGCCCCACCAGCCGTGATAGGCGCCGCAGAAGCGCACCAAGTGCGATCGGCGCATGTGATAGCGCGCGAGCCGCACCGCCTGCATCATTGCCTCCGTGCCCGACATGTGGAACGAGATTTCGTCGAGTCCGGAAATCGCTTTCAGGCGCTCCACGTTGTCGGCGATGACCGGATGATACGGCCCGAGCACCGGGCCAAGCTCGCCCACTCGCTCGACCGCGCACGCGATCGTGTCCTTGTAGAAGTCGTTCCCGAACAGGTTGACACCATAGGAGGCGGTCAGATCGTAAAACTGATTGCCGTCCAGATCGGTGAGCGTGACGCCCGCCGAGGACTGCACGAAGGCTGCGGATTTCAGGTGCTGGCGCACGACACGGCGGTACTGGAAGGGCACCCGATAAGTGTCGATGAATTTGAGATCGGAGATGCCGTCGCCCACCTCGGCGGTGCGTTTGATGGTCTCGGCAAAACGCGCGTCGTAGAACGCCGCGAGCCGCATCAAGCCGGCACGGCGGCGCGCAACAATCTCCTCCGGCGCGTCGTCGGAACAGAAAAACCGCCGCTCGTCGTAGGCGTAGAACGGCACGAGCGAGGCCAATCGCCGCGCCAGGTTCGCATGGCCGGTCAGTGTGGCGTGCTTGGCCTTCGACAGTTCCAGCCGCCGCCGCAACGTCAGCAACGAGGTTGCCAGCGCCGCAGCCCCGAGCCCGTAGAACGCGAGTGCCGGAGTGGCCCATTCCATCGAATCATGCCTTACCCGACGCAGGTTACGGCTCGATGACGCTCCGATCCGGCCTTCTGCAGCTACTGCAGCAGGAAGATCTCAACTTCCTGCTCACTAACCGGATCCCCCGTCGGCTGGCCACGCGGTTCATGGGCTGGTTCAGCCACATCGAGCAGCCGTTGGTGCGCGATGTCTCGATCGCCGTGTGGCGCTTCTTTTCCAGCCTGGATTTGAGCGAAGCGAAAAAATCTCACTTTCGCAGCATGCACGATTGCTTCATCCGCGAGCTCAGGGCGGGTGCGCGCCCGATCGACGGTGATCCCAATATCCTTGTGAGTCCATGCGATGCGATCGTCGGCGCGTCCGGCGCGGTTGCCGGCGCGAGGGCTTATCAGATCAAGGGATTTCCCTACTCATTGGCGGACTTGTTCTACGATCAGGCTCTCGCCGATGCTTTTGCCGACGGCCGGTACGTGACCTTGCGGCTGACCTCGAGCATGTACCACCGTTTTCACGCGCCGCACGATTGCCGCGTCGATCAGGTCACCTACATCTCCGGGGACACCTGGAACGTCAACCCAATCGCGCTGCGGCGTGTCGAAAAGCTCTTTTGCAAGAACGAACGCGCGCTGCTGCGCACGAAGCTTGCCGGCCACACGATCATGCTGGTGCCGGTGGCAGCGGTGCTCGTCGCCAGCATTCGCCTGCATTTTCTCGATGTTGTGCTCAGCCTGAAGCACCGTGGGCACAACATTTTCGCCTGCGATGCGCCATTCAGGAAGGGCGAGGAAATGGGCTGGTTTCAGCATGGATCGACCATGCTCATCTTTACCCCCGACGGCTTTTCCCTCCATGAGGAGGTGCGGGAGGGCACCGCGATTCGCGTAGGCGAGCCGCTGCTGCGTCTGCCGTGAATCCGTCATTGCTCGGCTGCGCCGGGCGTCGGACGACTCTACGTCGCTCTTTGCAGCGCTACCGCCGCGAGATCATGCTCACGCCGCGCCGGCTCGAGCTCGGTCCACCGCACGATCTCGAACCGACCATTGAAGTCCTCGACCACGGCGGTGCAGCTTTCGACCCAATCGCCGCAATTGATGTAGCGCAGCCCGAGATCATCACGAATCACGGCGTGATGGATGTGCCCGCAAATAACCCCGTCGAGAGCACCCCGCCACCGAGCTTCCGCGGCAAGCGTGCTCTCGTATTCACCGATGAAGGACATCGCATTCTTCACTTTCAGCTTCGCCCATTTCGACAGCGACCAGTAGGTCAAACCGGCAGCACGCCTGATCTTGTTGAAATAGGTGTTGATCCATATGGCGAGATCGTAGGCACCGCTGCCCAGGATCGCCAGCCAGCGCGCGTGACGAATGATCACGTCGAAAAGATCGCCGTGAATGACGAGGTAGCGCTTCCCGTCGGCGGCGACATGAATGGCATCCTCGAGCACCTCGATGCCGCCGAAATGGGTGCCGTAATAGTCGCGCAGGAACTCGTCATGGTTGCCGGGGATATAGAACAGGCGGACCCCTTTGCGCGCTTGACGCAAAAGCTTCTGCACCACGTCGTTGTGAAGCTGCGGCCAATACCAGGCGGATTTCAGCTGCCAGCCGTCGACGATGTCGCCTACGAGATAGATCGTCTCAGCTTCGTAACGGCGCAGCAAATCGAGCAGCTTGTCGGCCTGGCAGCCGCGCGTTCCGAGATGGATGTCCGATAGAAATAATGTTCGAACCCGGTGTGGGCCGCTCGACACCCGTTCAAGCATTCGTCGTCCTGCGCATGGCGCGCTTATGCGTGATTTCTATTGCAAAGAAATGACAGCGCGGGAACCGACGACTACGGCCAGGCCAGTTCTCTGCGGCATGCAATGGGACCGCGTTCTGCACGTTGAGGCCACAGCTGCGCAAGCGTAGATTGCCCTCCAGAAACGGGCGCTGCGGCATGCCGAGAAACGAAATTCCGAAGCATATCCGCAAATGTGTGAACCCGTTTCGCATCGAGGCGGGCAAGGACTTCCGGCTCAACGACTTCGACCCCGGCGAGACGTGTGGGCTCGACAAAAGAAAGGCTGCGGACCTTCTGCAACGCGGGATTAAGTGGCTCGCCGAGAAGCAGGAGATGCTCTACGCCCAGGATCGCTGGGCATTGCTGCTGATCTTGCAGGGGATGGATGCGGCGGGCAAAGACAGCACGATCAAGCACGTCATGTCGGGCGTCAATCCTCAGGGATGCCATGTATTCGCGTTCAAGCAGCCCTCTGCCGACGAGCTCGAGCATGACTTCATGTGGCATTACGTCAAACATCTGCCGGAGCGCGGGCGCATTGGCATCTTCAATCGCTCGTATTATGAGGAAGTGCTCGTCGTGCGCGTGCATTCCGAGCTCCTGAAGCGGCAGAAACTGCCGCCGCTGCTCGTCGGCAAGCGTATTTGGGACGAAAGGCTTGCCGACATCGCGGATTTCGAGGACTACGCCACTCGGCAGGGCACGAAAATTTTTAAGTTCTTCCTTCACGTCTCCCGCGAGGAGCAGAAAAAACGCTTCATGGATCGCCTGGACGAGCCCGAGAAGAACTGGAAGTTCTCGGAATCCGACGTGCAGGAGCGAAAGTTCTGGAGCGATTACATGTGGGCGTACGAAGAGGCGATTAAGGCGACTGCGTCAAAGCACGCGCCATGGTTTGTCGTGCCTGCGGATCACAAGTGGTTCAGCCGGCTCGTCGTCGCGGCCGCAATCGACGACGCCTTGAAGAACCTGGGCCTCGCATACCCGAAGGTTGACGCGGCGAGAAAGAAAGAACTCGCGGCCGCGCGGGCCGCGCTTGCCCGCGAGCGATAGCCGCGCGGGAACCTGAGCTACAGCAGAGGCGTCGTCATGGCGAAAAAGCGAATCGGCATCCTCACCGGCGGCGGCGACGTCCCGGGTCTGAACTCGGTCATCAAAACCGTCACCTACCGCAGCAGCGAGAACGACATCGAGGTCATCGGGCTGCGTCGTGGCTGGGAGGCGCTCACGCACTTGAATCCCGAGGATCCGGACAGCCGGCGCCGCTACGTCATGCCCCTCGATCGTGAGAACACGCGCATCATCGATCGGCGCGGTGGGACCGTGCTGCATTCGAGCCGCACCAATCCAGCGAAAATGACGAAGCTGCCCGATCACCTCGCCGGCAAGGACTTGCCGCTGTCGCAAACCGGCAAAGGCGGCAGCAATACTTGGGATCTCTCCAAGCAGGTGCTGGCGAACCTCTCCGCGCTGGGCATCGAGCACCTGATTGCCATCGGTGGGGACGACACGCTGAGCTACGCGGCCAAGCTCAACCAGCTAGGCGTCAAGGTCATTGCCATCCCGAAGACGATGGACAATGACGTGCACAACACCGAGTACTGCATCGGCTTCTCGACCGCGATCACCCGCGCCTCCGATGCCATCCAGCGCCAGCGGACCACCGTCGCCTCCCACGAGCGGATCGGCATCTTCCGCGTGTTCGGCCGCGATGCGGGCTTTACGGCGCTCTACACGGCGTACACCACCTCGATCCGCTGCGTCGTTCCCGAATACAAAGTCAAGCTCGACAAGCTCATTCGGCTGCTCATCGAAGAGAAGCAGGCGAATCCGAGCAACTATGCACTGGTTGTGCTCAGCGAAGGCGCCGCGTGGGAAGGTTACCAGGTGCAGGAATACGGCGAGTCCGATGCATACGGCCACCGCAAGAAGGCGAGTGTCGCCGACTCGCTTGCCGACGAGATCAAGCGGCGCACCGGCGAGGAGACGATGACGTCCGATCTTACCTACGATCTGCGCTCGGGCGATCCGGACTTCGTCGACAAGCTGGTGGGCTTGACGTTCGGCAACATGGCCTACGATGCCATGCTCGACGGCAAGACCGGCCTCATGTCGGCGCTGGTGAAGGGCTGCTACGAGCTGGTCCCGATCCCTGATCCGAAGCTCGGCCCGCGCAAGCTCGACGTCGCCACCATGTACAATGCCGAGCGATATCGTCCCATGTACGCAAACAAGCGGGGGCTGCCGGTCTTTCTGCAAGGCACGTCGTAGAGCGCACGGGTCGCGGTAATCGGCCTAGCTGTTCTTGAGAAATGCAGAGAGGTCGTAAGCGAGGAGATCGCCAATCTTGCCGACCTCGATATCCGCCGGCGGATATTCGGCCAGTGCCTTGGGATCGAGCGCGTAGTGGCCCTGTTTGGGAAACACCGTCGTCACGCGCTCGCCCCAGATTTTCTTCACCGCTGCTAGGATGCGCAATTTATCATCAATCAAGACGTAGTGATCGGCGGGGTAGAGGCGCCTCACGTCGTCGAGTTCTTCCTCCTTGTGGATATAGATGAGGACACGATTGTGAAAGGCGTCCCATAGACCTGATCGCTCCACCTTGCGCGGCTGGAACACGGCGTCGCCGTCGGAGAGGATCACGGCGGTGCCCCACTGCTGCACGTGCTTCACTGCGTCCAGCGCGCGGGGAAAGAGGCGATCGACGAAGGGATAATCGACCAGCCAACTCGACATCTTCAGCACCTCGGGACGGTGCACATCCTCGGTCCGGTAGCGCTCGAGCGCGCCCAGATAGTCGGCGTATCCAAGTTCGCTGCGTAGCTGTTCGAAGATTTCCCAATAGCGATTGCGCGTGGCCGCCCCATAGGTCTGCTCGAGATGCTCGCTCAAATGCGCCTGCACGCGATCGTTGTCGATCAGCGTGTTGTCGACGTCGAACAGAAAGACAATGTCGGGCTTTTTACTCATCGCAGTGGGTGGGCGACCTTTAACGCTTCTTTTGCTTGCCGAGGAGCTCCTTGACTACCTCGGTGACGCGCTGCGGCTCGAAGCCGTATTTCCGCAAGAGCTCCTTGAGCGGGGCCGACGCGCCGAATGTCTTCATGCCGATGATGCGGCCCGATTGGCCTATATAACGCTCCCAGCCGAAAGTGGAGGCCTGCTCCACCGCGACGCGCGCGGTAATCTCGGGCGGCAGCACGCTCGCCCGGTACGCCTCGCTCTGATCCTCGAAAATATCCCAGGACGGCATCGAAACCACGCGCGCGCGAATGCCTTCCGCCGCAAGCTCTTCGTACGCCTCGACACAGAGGCTGACCTCGCTGCCCGACGCGATGAGGATCACATCAGGCTTTCCGTTCGGCGGATCGGCGAGCACGTAGGCGCCGCGCGCGAGCCCGGATGCGCTCGCATGCTTGTTGCGGTCCAATGTCGGCAGCGCCTGACGCGACAGCGCCAGCATCGCCGGCTTGTGCTTGAGCTGCATGATGTAGCGATAAGCCTCGACCACCTCGTTGGCATCCGCCGGCCGCAGCACCACCAGGCCGGGTTCGGCGCGGAACGAGGCGAGTTGCTCCACCGGCTGGTGCGTGGGGCCGTCCTCGCCGTCACCCATGGCATCGTGGGTGAAGACCCAGATGGTTGGCAACTCCATCAGCGCCGAGAGCCGAATGGCCGGCCGCGCATAATCGCTGAAGATGAAGAACGTGGCCCCGAAGGCGCGCAGCTTCGACACCGACAGTCCGTTGACCGCGGCGGCCATCGCGTGCTCGCGAATGCCGAAGTGCAAGTTCCTGCCGCTGCGTGTGCCGGGCTCGAAGTCACCCGCGCCCTCGAAGTTCAGGATCGTCTTGTTCGAAGTGCCGAGATCCGCCGAGCCGCCGAGCAACCAGGGAATGTTCTGCGCCAGCACGTTGAGCACTTTGCCCGAGGCGTCGCGCCCCGCGATGCCTTTCGGATCGGCCGGAAACACGGGTAGACCGCGATCCCAACCGGCCGGCAGCTCGCGCCGCTGCATCAGGTCGATCTCGGTCGCAAGCTCGGGATATTTCGACCGGTAAGCCGCGAACAGTTCGGTCCAACGGGCGCGAGCCTGGGGGCCGCGCTTGCCGATGCCGGCGGCGAAATGCTCACGCACGCCATCGGGAACGAGGAACTTGGCGTCTTCCGGCCAACCGTAGTCGCGTTTGGTGAGGCGGACTTCGTCCTCGCCCAGCGGCTCGCCGTGCGCCGCGGCGGTGTCCTGCTTGTGCGGCGAGCCATAGCCGATGTGGCTGTCCAGAATGATGAAGGTCGAACGCCCCTTGGTCTCACGAAAGACATCGAGCGCGTGCTCGATGCGATCCATGTCGTTGGCGTCGCCCACGCGCAGAACGTTCCAGCCGTAACCGAGGAAGCGGGCGGCGACATCTTCGCTAAAGGTGATGCGCGTGTTGCCTTCGATCGTGATATGGTTGTTGTCGTAAATCCAGCAGAGGTTATCGAGGGCGAGATGGCCGGCAAGCGATGCCGCTTCCGAGCCGACGCCTTCCATCATGCAGCCGTCGCCGCATACGGCATAAATGTTGTAGCCGAAGATCTCGAAGCCGGGCCGATTGTAGTGGTTGGCCAGCCATGCTTCGGCAATGGCCATGCCCACGCTGGTGGCGATGCCTTGTCCGAGCGGCCCCGTCGTCGTCTCGACTCCTGAAACCAGATGGTACTCGGGATGCCCCGGCGCCTTGCTGCCGAGTTGGCGGAAGTGACGGATATCGTCGAGCGACACCGACGGTTGCCCGAGCCGCTCGTATTCGGCGTTCACGGCACGGGTGCCTGTGAGGTGGAGCACGGACCACAAAAGCATCGAGGCGTGGCCGTTGGAGAGCACGAAGCGGTCGCGGTTGGGCCAAATCGGATCCTGCGGATCGAAGCGCATGACTCGGTTCCACAGCGTGTAGACGAGCGGCGCCAGCGCCATCGGCGTGCCGGGATGCCCGGATTTCGCTTGCTGCACGGCATCGATCGACAGCGTGCGAATGGTATTGATCGACAACTGATCTAATTGCGCGTCGGTCATCGCTCGGGATGACGTTACGGGGCTGGCCATAGCACTCATTTTACGCCTCCAATTTTTCGCTGCTGCCGAGCCGGACGGCCGCTGCGCGATCGGCAAGCACCAGCGCGCGATCCTGGTGCACGCGTGCGCCGGGAATGGACCGATCGCGATTGCGCAACTGCACCAGCGCTTGCGCCTTCTCGCCGCCGGTCACCAGCCACAGGATGAGCCGGGCCCGATTGATGACCGGAAAGGTCAAAGTCATGCGGCGTCGGCCCTGATAGGGCCTACTCACGGCGACATCCGCGTCGCTGACATCGAGGACCGGATCGCCGGGCACCAGCGAGGCGGTGTGGCCATCCGCTCCGAGTCCGAGGTGAACGAGGTCGAGCACCGGCGGCGAGGCTGCCACCTCTTGCAGGGTGCGGGCATATTGCGCGGCCGCTCGCTCAAGGTCCGTTGCTTCGACCGGCATCGGATGCACGTGATCGGGGGCGAGCGTCGCATGATCGAGCAGGCTGTCGCGCAGATGCGTGAGGTTCCGGTCGGGATCGCCTGCGGGGGCAACGCGCTCGTCGACCTGAACCACGTGCACCTCGCTCCAGGGAAGTGCGTCGCCTGCTAACGCGCGCAACATCAGCCAGGGCGTGTGGCCGCCGCTGACCGCCATGACGAAGCGTCCGCGCGATGCCACCGCCGCGCGCGCTGCGTCCGCAATGACCGCCGCCGCCCTGCGGGCGACGGCCTCGTCATCGGGATAAACTTCGATCTTCACGCGACGACCTCCGGTTTCGCCGGCCCGCGATGCACCCGCCTCAGCCGGCGCTCTTCTCCACGTGGCCGCCGAATTCGTAGCGCATGGCGGAGAGAAGCTTGTCGCCAAACTGCGCTTCCCCGCGCGAGCTGAAACGCTCGTAGAGCGCGGTCGAAAGCACGGGCACCGGCACGGCCGCATCGATTGCGGCTTTGATCGTCCAGCGCCCCTCGCCGGAATCGGAAACTCTCCCGGCAAAAGTCTCGAGCGCGGGATCCTTGGTCAGCGCGGTCGCGGTGAGGTCGAGCAGCCACGACGCGATGACGCTGCCGCGCCGCCACACTTCCGCAATGTCGCGCAGGTTGAGATCGTAGCGATAAAGCTCAGGGTCGCGCAGCGGCGTCGTCTCGGCGTCGACCGCGTGCTGCTGCTCGCCGACATTGGCGTGGCGCAGGATGCTCATGCCTTCGGCATAGGCCGCCATGATGCCGTACTCGATGCCGTTGTGGACCATCTTGACGAAGTGACCAGCGCCGTTGCCCCCGCAATGCAGATAACCGAGCTCGGCGGTGCCGCCGATCTTCTCACGCCCGGGCGTGCGCGGGATATCTCCCGGCCCCGGGGCGAGCGTCTTGAAGATCGGATCGAGATGCCGCACGGCCGCTTCCGGACCGCCGATCATCATGCAGTAACCGCGCTCCAGCCCCCACACGCCGCCGCTGGTCCCGACATCCACGTAGTTGATCCCCTTGGACGCGAGCTCCTTCGCACGGCGGATGTCGTCGACATAGTACGAATTGCCGCCATCGATGAGGATGTCGCCGCGCTCGAGATGCGGCACGAGATCCGCGATGATCTTGTCCACGACTGCGGCCGGCACCATCAGCCAGACCGCGCGCGGCTTTTTGAGCTTGCCCACGAGGTCCGCAAGCGAGGTCGCGCCGACCGCCTTCTCTCGCGCCAGATCGGCGACCGCCTTCGGCGACATGTCAAAGACCACACACTCGTGGCCGCCCTTGATCAATCGCCGCACCATGTTGGCGCCCATCCGGCCCAAACCGATCATCGCGAGCTGCATGACATCCTTCTCCGTTAACGCTGAACCGCATCCCGCAGTCGCTGCATGGCGGCGGCGACGCTTTCGCTGTCGTTGAAGATTGCCGACCCTGCCACTAGCACATCGGCGCCCGCGGCGACCGCGCGCGGCGCCGAAGTCGCGTCGATCCCCCCATCCACCTCGAGGCTGCAACGAGGCTTGACGCGCTCGACCATCTCGCGCGCACGAGAAATCTTCGGCAGCGTGGTCGGGAGGAAATGCTGGTGTCCGAAGCCCGGGTTCACGGTCATGACCAATACCTGGTCGATGTCCGGCATGATGTCCTCGAGCAGGCTCGCAGGCGTTGCCGGATTGATGGCGACACCGGCGCCTTTTCCTAAAGCCTTGATCCGTTGCACGGTGCGTGAGAGGTCGGTATTGCCTTCCCAATGCACCAAGAATGAATCGGCCCCGGCCTGCGCGAATTCATCGAGAAAAAAATCCGGGTTGAAAATCATCAGGTGCACTTCCAGCGGCAGGCGCGTCACGCGCCGTAGCGATTTGACGACCACCGCGCCCATGGACAGATTCGGCACGAAGTGTCCGTCCATCACGTCGACGTGGATGCGATCGGCTCCGGCGCGCTCGGCCTCGGCCACCTGCTCGCCCAAGCGGGCGAAATCGGCCGCGAGGATGGAAGGGGCGAGCTTGACTGCGCCGGTCGTCACGTTGCGCCCTTGAGCCTGCGGTAGCGGCGGATCAAATTGTTGGTTGAGCTGTCATGGCCGAGCTTGGGCTCGCTCTTTCCCTCGAGCTCCGGGATGATGCGCTGCGCCAGAACTTTGCCGAGCTCGACCCCCCACTGGTCGAACGAATCGATGTTCCAGATCGTTCCCTGGGTGAAGACGCTGTGTTCGTAGAGCGCAACGAGCTTTCCGAGCGCGGCGGGAGTCAAACGATCCAACAGGATTGTGTTCGACGGCCGGTTTCCCTCACAGACGCGGTGCGGGACGAGCCAATCGGGCGTGCCTTCGGCCTTAACTTGCTCGCGCGTTTTGCCGAACGCGAGCGCCTCGGTCTGCGCAAAAACGTTGGCCAGCAGCAGATCGTGATGCCGCCCCAGTGCGTTGAGCGGGTAGGCGAAAGCAATGAAGTCGCAGGGAATGAACCGCGTGCCCTGGTGGATCAGTTGGTAGAACGAGTGCTGGCCGTTGGTGCCCGGCTCGCCCCAGTAGATCGGCCCGGTCTGATGGTCGACCGGCCCCCCCGCAAGCGTCACGTGCTTGCCGTTGCTCTCCATCGTCAGCTGTTGGAGATAGGCGGGGAAGCGCTTGAGGTACTGGTCGTAGGGCAGCACCGCGACCGTCTGCGCGCCGAAGAAGTCGTTGTACCAGACGCCGAGCAGCCCCATGAGCACCGGCAGGTTGCGCGCGAATGGCGCGGTACGGAAATGTTCGTCGACGGCATGGAAACCCTCGAGCATGGCGCCGAAGTGATCCCCCCCGATCGCAAGCATCGTCGAAAGGCCGATTGCGGAGTCCATCGAGTAGCGGCCGCCGACCCAATCCCAGAACTCGAACATGTTTGCCGTGTCGATGCCGAATTCGGCGACTTTTTCCGCGTTCGTTGAGACGGCGACGAAATGTTTTGCGATCGCCTTGGCATCGCCGCCGAGCCCGCGCAGCGACCAATCGCGCGCGCTTTGCGCGTTGGTCATCGTCTCGAGCGTTGTGAATGTCTTTGAGGAGATGATGAACAGCGTCTCCGCCGGATCGAGGTCCCGCGTCGCCTCGACAAAATCGGTGCCGTCGACGTTGGACACGAATCGGAACGTCATGGCGCGGTCGCTGTAGGACTTGAGCGCCTCGTAGGCCATCGCCGGCCCGAGGTCGGAGCCGCCGATACCGATATTGATGACGTTGCGAATGCGTTTGCCGGTGTGGCCCTTCCATTCGCCGTTGCGGATGCGATTGGCGAAGGCGGCCATTTTGTCGAGCACGGCATGGACCTCCGGCACGACGTTCTTGCCGTCGACAATGATCGAGGCGCCCTTCGGCGCACGCAAGGCAACATGCAGGACCGCGCGATTCTCCGTGACGTTGATCTTCTCGCCGCGAAACATGGCGTCGATTCGCTCGCGCAGCCCGGATTGTTCGGCGAGCGCGACAAGCAGCCTCAGCGTCTCGTCGTCGATGCGATTTTTCGAATAATCGAGAGAGATGCCGGCGGCCTCCACCGTCATCCGCTCGCCGCGCTTGGGATCATGCGCGAACAAGTCTCGCAAATGGCGGCTGCGCATTGTCTCGTAATGATCTTGAAGCGCCCGCCACGCCCTGTCTTTGCCCGTCGATTGCGTGCGAGATATCTCCGATCGTGCAGCCATTTCTGCGTCCTCTGCGATCGATTAGGTCCATGGTTTCGAAGGCATGCCCGTGTGTGCGCGAGCGCGCTCCCACAGCCGGAATCCGCCAGCGAAGGCATTGTCGTTGTCGCCGGCGCGAGAACCGGGGGGCAGCGTATTGAGCTTTTTGACGTTGCCTCCGCCGATGACCGTATCGTCGGGTTCGAGCGCGGCAATGAAGCGTGCCACGACATCGGCAACGTGGCGGCGCCACTTCTTCTTGCCGTACTGCTCCAGCCCGCGCCGGCCCACGTAGTCTTCGAAGACGCCTTTCTTGTAGGGCAAGTGGCCGAGCTCCATGGGCTCGACGATACCGTTGACGACCATGGCCGATCCAAATCCGGTTCCGAGCCCGAGAAAGAGCATCTTGCCGCCCTTGTAGCTGCCGAGCGCCTGCATGGCTGCGTCATTGACGAGCCGCACCGAGCGGCCCAATGCGGCCGCGAAATCGAACCCAACCCAACCGCGTCCGAGATTGTATGGTTCGGCGATCGGGCAGCCGTGGACGACCGGGCCGGGATAGCCGATCGATACCGCGTCATAGTCCCAATCCCGAGCGAGCTTCTTCACGGCGGACACCATTTGGCTCGGGGTCATCCTCGGCCCGGACGGAAACGCGCGGTGTTCGGTCTGTCCGGTGGCAAGGATCTTGACCGCGGTTCCGCCCACGTCGATCACCAACACTTTTCTTCGCGACGACGGCTTTGCCGCGCGCGCTTGCGGCTGCCGGCGCTTCCGTTGCCGGGCGGCGGGCCTTTTCATCGCGCTAGCTCGCCCGTTTGAGGACGGCGGACTTGGAGCCGATCACGTCCATGAGATCGTTCCATGATTTGACGAAGGATTTTGCCCCTTCGTCTTGAAGCTGCCGCGCGAGCGCATCGACATCGATCTTCGCCTTCGCGAACCGCGCCAGCTCCTCTTCCGCGTTGCCGCTGTCCGCGCCTAGCGTTGCGCCGACCTCGCCGTGGTCGGCAAGCGCTTTCAGCGTGCCCTCGGGCATGGTGTTGACCGTGAATGGCGCCGCCAAACTCTTGACGTAGAGCACATCGGAGGCCTTCGGATCCTTGGTCCCAGTGCTCGCCCACAGCAAGCGTTGCGGACGCGCGCCAGCATTGTAGGCGCGCATCCATCGCTCGGACGTCAGCAAGTCGCGATAGGCCTTGTACGTGCGCTTGGCGACGGCGATGCCGAGGCGATTGTTGAGCTCCGCTGGCACCTTCCCGGTCACAGCGACGTCCCAGCGGCTGATGAAGAGCGATGCCACCGATGTGATGTCCGGCTGCAAGCCGGCTTCGATGCGCCGCTCGATGCCGCGCATGAAGGCGTTTGCGGCCGCCACGTACTGGTCGTCGGAGAAGAGGAGCGTGACGTTGATCGGCACTCCCGCGAAGATGGCCTCTTCGATCGCCGGCAGGCCTTCGGGCGTGCCCGGAATCTTGATGAAGACATTGGGGCGCTGCGCCTGGCTGTGCAGGTCCTTGGCCTCGGCAAGGGTGGATTTGGTGTCGTGCGCAAGCAAAGGCGAGACTTCCAGCGACACCCAGCCGTCCACGCCACGGGTTCGATCGTGAACCGGCCGAAAGAGATCCGCCGCCTCTTTGATATCCTCCAGCGCGAGCTCGAAGAACAGCTTCTCCCCCGATTTGCCTTGCGCGAGCTTGCTCTTGATCGCGCTATCGTAGTCGCTGCTGTTCTTGATCGCGTGGTCGAAGATCGTCGGATTCGAGGTCAGCCCCGTCACCGAGAGCTCGTCGATGTAGCGGCGCAGCACGCCCGTCTTCAACATGTTGCGCGTGATGTTGTCGAGCCAGAGGCTCTGGCCGAGATCATGCAGGATGCGAGTGGCCTTCATGCTGTTACCTCCGTCGCGCCCCCGCGTTCATCAAGTCGCGTTCGACTGCTTGGACCGCAGAACGATGCGAAGGAAGCCGATCATCCGCTGCGCCCCGCGTGGCGATGATCGGCCGTGATCGGCAACCATGCGCGCCCATCGCGTGCGAGCAGGCGATCGGCAGCCGGCGGCCCGGTGCTGCCGGCGGCATAATTGGGAAAATCCTCGGCAGGAGTTTTTGCCCAGGCATCGATCAGTCCCTGAACGGCGCGCCAGGCGGCCTCGACCGTATCGGCGCGCTGGAACAGCGTGGCATCCCCGATCAGGCAATCATAGATCAGCGTCTCATACCCGACCGAGGCGACCGGGGCGAAATAGTCGCGATAGGCAAAGTCCATTTCCACGCCGTCGATTTCAATATCAGCGCCGGGACGCTTGGCGCTGAAGCTGAGCGAGAGCCCCTCATCCGGTTGGATGCGGAGCATCAAGATATTTGGGGGTAGTCGCTCGACTGGGGTATCGCGAAAAAGTGCATAGGGCGCCTGACGAAATTGCACCGCAATTTCCGTGGTTCGGGCGGAAAGGTACTTGCCGGTGCGCAGATAGAACGGCACGCCGGCCCAGCGCCAGTTATCGATGCCGAGCTTGAGCGCGACATAGGTTTCGGTTCCCGAATTCGGCGCAACGTCGGCCTCGCGCCGGTAATCGCGAACGCTTTTGTCCAGCACGACGCCGGCGGCGTACTGGCCACGCACGGCATTCTCCGGCGAGACGGGATGAACCGCCTGTAAAAGCTCCGTCTTCTTGGCACGCACGACGTCCGCATCGAACGAGATCGGCGGTTCCATGCCGATCATGGCAAGGAGCTGGAACAGATGGTTCGGCACCATGTCGCGCAGCGCGCCGGTTTTTTCGTAGAAGCGGCCGCGGGCCTCGACGCCGACGGTCTCGGCGGCGGTGATCTGAACGTGGTCGATGTGATCGCGATTCCACAGCGGCTCGAAGATGCCGTTGGCGAAGCGCAGCACCAAAATGTTCTGGACGGTTTCTTTGCCGAGGAAATGATCGATGCGGTAGATCTGCTCCTCGGACAATACCTTGAGGATCTGGGCGTTGAGCGCCTCCGCCGAGGCAAAGTCGTGCCCGAAGGGTTTTTCAACGATCATCCGCCGCCATGCTTTCTCGGACTGGCGGGTGAGCCCGGCGCGGCCGAGCTGCTCGATCACCGGACCAAAGAACCGGTCGGCGACCGCCAGATAGAACAGGACGTTGGCCGTGCCGCCCTGGCGCCCGGATTGCTCGCTCAGCAGCTTCTCGAGCCGGCCGTAAGTTTCAGCCTGCGTGAAATCTCCGCGCATATAATGCATGCGGTTGATGAGCCACGACCAGGCTTCCTCGTCGAGCGCCTGCCGCTCGCCCCCGCCGGCGCGAGCGAAGGCTTGGATCATGTTGGTCAGGTTGCCGCACCACGCCTCCGTCGTTTCATCGTTGCGATCGATGCCGATCAGAATGAAACCTTCGGGAAGCTTGCCGCCCCTGACGAGATTATAGAGTGCCGGGACGACGAGACGCTTGGTCAGGTCGCCCGCGGCTCCGAAAATCACCATGGTCGCGGGTGCAGGCCTGCGGCCGGGAAAGCTTTTTGCAATCGTTGCCGCGGCCTCTGCGGCAATGGTCGCCGCCGGCGTGCTCGCGTCGCCACGCGATGCAGCGCTGTTAAGAAGAGATGACGGAGCGCTTCCTTCCCGGTCCATGTCGGCTCTCCTGACCATCGTTCCAACCAATGCGCTCGGCCGCGGCTTCGCTGAGCCGCTAATGCAAAATCCCAAGCAGCTGTGCGGTCTTGGACGTTATGTCACAGCGCTCGACGAGCTTGGGGTCTCCCTTGATGACTTCAAATGCCGTGGCGTCGCCTTCGGCCCAGAAGCGGATGTCGAGCTTGTGCTTGCCGATGCGGAGGTCGCGCACCGTCAAATCGGGCAGCCAGTACGGAAGCGACGGATCGACGTACAGCTTATTGCGTGGCGCATCCGGCTGAAACCCCAATAGGGCCTGGGTCAGCATGAAGACTGAGCCGGCCGCCCATGCTTGCGGCACGTTCGCGCCGATATACTGCACCGGGAAATTGCTCTCGGTGCGCTCGGCCGCGGTGTAAAGCTCGGGCAGCTGATTGAGCAGAAAGTGGCTTGCCGCCACGCTCACGTCGTGCGCGACGCGCGCCGCCTCCGCAGCAAAACCGTAAAGTTTGAAGCCCACGGCGATGATGGCGTTGTCGTGCGGCCACACCGAGCCAGTCTGATAATTGTAGGGATTGAATGCCCGATGATCGGCCGAGAGCGTGCGAATGCCCCATCCCGTCCACATATCCGGTGCCATCAGGCGCTCGACCACGCGTCTTGCGCGCGCGGGGGGCACGATGCCGCACCATAGGCAATGGCCGGCATTGGAGGCGACAGTCAAAACCTTGTTTTTGTTGCCGTCGAGCGCATAGACGTAGAACCCCAATTCCTCGTCCCAGAAGGCTTCGTTGAACCGCTCGAACAGGGCGGCAGCCTTGGCGCGCAATTCCTTCGCGCGATCAGCCTTGCCGAGTGCGTCGAACGCCTCCGCCATGCGCACCCAAGCGTTGTAAACGTAGCCCTGAAGCTCGCAGAGCGCCTTGGGTCCCTTCACCAGCGAGCCATTGGGATACATGACCGCATCGCCGGAGTCCTTCCATCCCATGTTTTCGTAGCCGGCCGAAGAGCGCGTCTGATACTCCTGAAATCCGTCGCCGTCGCGGTCGCCGTGTTTGTCGATCCAGGCGAGGCAGCCTTCCGCCGTCGGCAGGTGCCGTTCCAGCAGTCCTTTGTCGCCGGTCGCGCGCCAGGCGGCGTGCAGGGTGATGAGGTAAAGCGGCGTCGCGTCCGCGGTTCCGTAATAGGGGGTGTGTGGGATGAGCTTGAAGTGCGCGAGCTCGCCATAGCGCAATTCGTGCAGGATCTTCCCCGGTTCGGCATCGCGGTATGGATCGTCGTCCTTGGCTTGCAACGAACCCAGAATCTCCAGCGCCCCGCGGGCGAATTCCGGATAGACCAGCATATTCTGCAGCGAAACGATCAGGCTATCGCGGCCGAATGGAGCAACGAACCACGGCAGTCCCGCGGCAGGCAGGAAGATAGTATGGCCTGTGCCCCTGATCGGCAGACGCAGCGCGGCCATGTCCTCGAGTGCTTGGCGAAAGAGACGGTAGAATTCCTCGTTGCTTGTCTCGATCTTGACCACAGTCTTGAGCCATTCCGTCATCGTCAGGGAGTAGCGGGACTTGCGACTTTCCCCGACGCAGTCGTGCGGCGCGTGAAAGCGTTGTTTGCCGTCTTCCAGCATGTACAGCAAACAGGCGTGCCACGCCTCGCGCGGCCCAAGCGCCACTTCAAAGCTGAGCCGCCCATTGGCGTAAGCCGCCTTGCTCGTTGCGCGTGACACGGTGATTGTGACCGAGCGGTGAAAATCTCGGTTCGAATACGCGGTGCGCAGCCGCTGTCGTCGCTGCGACCATTCCGTCGTGATTTGGCCGCGGCGCACGATGTTGCCCGACTTCACCTCGAAGATGTCGGCGAAATCGCATCGCGGCGCCACTTCGAGCTGAAACCGTACCGGCTTCATGCTGTTGTTGGTGATATCGAAATCTTCGTGCAAGCCGCCGGTGATGGACCGGCTGATCGTCAGGCCGATGGTGCGAGGCGCGATTGTACCGTCTTCGGTGAGAATGGACTTGTTGGTGAGGAAGATGCGCGCGGCATGATAATTGATGGGACCGCCATTCAGTAGCTCCCACGGTTCGCCATTGGCGTAAATCGCCCAGTTGCTGACTATCCGCGTGTCGAGCAAATAGAGACCCTTTTCGCTCGGCCAGTTGATCTGCCCGTCCGGCTCGCTGACGAGCACTGTTTGACCCTCGTGGATCGCGATCTGGGGCGGACCAACCTGAACTTTAAACGCCATGATGCGTCCTCGTACGCGCGACGTGTATATCGCAACATTTTCTTAGGAAAGCGCGTCGTCGGAACCTTGCTCTCGGTCAATGTCGGCCATTATTACTGCACTCGAGCGTCCATGAATTGATGTTTATTGCCCAGCTGCTGGCCTTGTTTCAGGCATAAAGAACCAAAGGACCAAGGTTCCAAGCAGCGCCACCGACGCAATGCTCACAAACACCGCGGTGCGGCCAACACTCACCGCTATCAGACCGAATAGCGTGGTGCTCAGCGAAGCGCCGATTCCGGAGGCTGTCCCGACGATGCCTTGGGCCAAGTTGAAGCGGCCGCTGCCGCTCGTGAGGTCGGCAACGACCAGTGCCGTCAGCACGCCCAGCACGGCTCCACTGATGCCATCGAGCACCTGCAAGCAAAGAAGCAGCGACGGATCAGTGGCCGACGCGAACAGCAATGCGCGGATCGGCAAGGCACCGAACCCGATAAGGAGAAGCGGGCGGCGCCCCCAACTTTTCGCCTGTCGTCCGACCCAAGGCGCCATCACGGCAACGATGATCTGCGGCAGGATGATCAATGCCGAGACCATGAGCGAGGAGCGCTGCGCCCCCTGGTATACGAGAGCCTCGACGACGAGCGGCAGCACGGAGGCATTGGCGAATTGAAACAGGAACAGACTGATGGCGAACGTGAGCAACCCGGAGCTTTGCAAGAGGGCTCGGCGGCTTGCCCGCACGGGTTGACTGGGCATGTGGTGATGCGGCGCGCCGCAGGCGCGGCCGAAATGGATGTCGTTTGCACGGATGCGCGCGAGAGCGACGAACAGCGCCGGGGTGAGTGCGACGACCGTCAAAAATATCGCTTGATATGACAGGACATATCCGATCAGGCCCATAAGCGCGGCTGCGACCAGGCTTCCGGTCGAGGCGAAACGTTGATTGCGCCCGAGCCGTTGCGGCAAGGCCGCATGCCCGACGAGACCGAGGCTGATCGCGGCGATCGCCGGCCCAAGAAATCCGCCTGTCATTCCCTGCAGCACCAGGGCGGTGAAAACGAGCGGAAAGCTCGGCTCGAACGCAATGACGATCGCGCTGATGGCCACCATGGTGGCGCCCATCACGACGAGCGCTCGCTTCGAGTGGACGATATCCAACAATTCGCCGCCGGGGACCTGACTGAGCAAGCCCGCGAGACCGCTCGCGGTCAGGACGAAGCCGATATTGTCCTGCGTCCATTTTTGGTCGGCCAGATAAGCGGCCACGTAGGGACCGAAGCCAGCTGAAATACCGGCAACGAAAAAGTTGACTCCGTCGAGGCCGACGAGACTGGCATGCGAAGGCGAGGGACCTGCGGTGGCCAATGATGCCGTGGTAGCGGCCATCTTTGCTGAATGTCTGCGTTGTGTCGTAGGAGAAAACGCGATGCCAGCATCATAGCACCTTTCAACGTTAGCTGCGGATGCTGACAGCCCGATCGCCGTTCTCCGGTCCTCGAAAGACTTGACGCACGTCATCTTCACCAATAGCCATCCTTTTCTCCAATCATCAGCCGGTATGATCCCTCACCTGATCTTGCAGGGCAGGCTACGCCGTTGCGGCTAGCACTTGGCGCAACTCGTCTAAAGCAGATCGCAGTGGGATATTTTCAAAAAGGGAGCCGAGACCCTCCGCCATAGTTGGGTGCGCAAGAATGGCGTCGCGGAGTTTCTGATACGGCAGCTTCGCCAGCATGGCGGTTTGCACCGCCGCCATGACCTCCCCCGCCTCGGCGCCGATCATCGTGAAGCCGAGAATGAGATCGTCATCTCTACTGATAACAGCCTTCATGAAGCCTTGCGTTTCATCCGTTGCCTCCGTGCGCAATACCGCGGTCATGGGTAATTTCGCCACTCGCACTGCGATGCCGTGGCGCTGCGCCTGCTGTTCGCTCAGTCCCACATGCGCCAGCGGCGGGTCGGTGAACATGCAGTAGGGCACGAGCCGATCGCGCGTGCTGCGGTTTCCTCCGGCCAGGTTGTCACGGATAATGCGAAAGTCATCGCCGGCGACGTGCGTGAACTGCGGGCTGCCCGCGCAATCCCCCATCGCCCAGACGTCGGGCGCAGTGGTCTCCAGCCGCTCGTTGACGCGAATATATCCCCGAGCATCCAATTCGACGCCGCTCTCCTCGAGTCCGATCCACTGCGTGTTTGGAATGCGCCCTGCCGCGACCAGAATGTCGCTGCCCTCAAGTTCCTGCTCGCCGCATCGGGTGCGTATCCTGACCCACACTTCCTCTCCAGATCGCCCGTAAACGTCGCGGACCTGGGCCGGGAGCAGAAACTGGATGCCTTCGTCGCCGAGGATCCGCTGCACCTCATTGGCGACGTCGGGATCCTCTCGGTTCATCAGCTGGGGCCCCGTCTCGATGACGGTCACGCGACTGCCGAAGCGGCGGTAAGCCTGCGCCATTTCGAGGCCGACATAGCCGCCCCCGAGGACGATCAGATGCGCGGGCAGGTAATCGAGTTCGAGCGCCTCAACATGGGTGAGCGGCCGGCTGGCTTGGAGACCGGGGATGGGCGGGATTGCCGCGTGCGTTCCAAGGTTGAGAAAAACCCGATCGCCGGACAGAAGACGCGTGCCGCCCTCATTGAGTTGCACCTCCAGTGTTTTCGGCGCCACAAAGCGGCCCCTACCCATGATCAATTCGGAGCCGGTCGATTTGTAGTTCTGCAGATGCGCCGCGATTTCGCGCTTGACCATGTCGCGCTTGCGCTGGCGAACGGTCCGCATATCCGTGGTGACGTCGCCGGTTACGACGCCGAAGCGCGCACCCTGGCGCGCCAGATGCGCGACCCTTGCGCTCCAAATTTCGTTTTTGCTGGGGAGGCAGGCGACGTTGGGGCAGGAGCCGCCGATCCACTGACGCTCGACCACGGCCGTGCGCTGCCCTGATTGCGCCATGTGCCAAGCCAACAGCTTGCCGCTCTTGCCGCTGCCGACGATTAGGATGTCGAATCGTTCCGGTTGAGGCATGGGGGTGACCATGTACGATTGCGCTCAGCCACCGCGATGAGCGCAGACAATGTCAGCAATCGCGGCAGATGCGCAGTTTCCTGTCGATGGTCTCGTCTTCAAGGGACCTTGTTCCCAGGTTTTCCTCGGACGGCACGTCTTTCGCCTTCGGTTGCCGATGACCGATCGGCGCCTCCCGGACACTCCTGGCCGGTTGGCCCGTGCTCCGCGCACTGCCGCTTGTTGCTGGTGACGGTTGATTCGGATTGTTCTGCGCCGCGGCAGCACTCCACAGGAGCGTTACTGCGGCAAGGGCATAACTTACTGCGCGCATCTGGCTACTCCTCCGGAACGTCGAGCGTCACTGAGAGCACGACAGGAAATTGCGTATCGCCGCAGCGATCTCGTCACAGTGCGTCTCGAGGGCGAAGTGGCCGGTGTCGAAGAACCGCACATCAGCGTCTGGAATGTCACGCTTGAACGCCTCCGCGCCTTGCGGGAGGAAAAACGGGTCGTTCTTGCCCCAAGCTGCCAGAAACGGCGGCTTGTGCTTGCGAAAATAGGCTTGGAATTCGGGATAGAGCGCGACGTTGCTCTTGTAGTCGCCGAAGAGGTCGAGCTGCACTTCGTCGGCGCCAGGTCGTGCGAGATAGAAGTTGTCGAGGGAATACCCGTCCGGAGAAACCGAGGACGTGTCCGCGACGCCGTGGGTGTATTGCCAGACCGTGGTCTCGGGCGAGAGAAAGGCGCGCAGCGCTGTGCGGTTTGCTTCGGACGGGTCCTGCCAATATGCGCGGATCGGCTTCCAGCCGTCGCTGAGGCCCTCGACATACGCATTGCCATTCTGCGAGATGATGGCGGTGATGCGCTCGGGATGCCTCACCGCGAGGCGGAAACCCGTCGGTGCGCCATAGTCGAAGACATAGATGGCGAAGCGGCCAAGTCCGATCACTTCAGTGAAGCGGTCAATAGCGCCCGCGATGTTATCGAAGGTGTAGCTGAACCTGGTCCGTTCCGGCATGGCCGTTTGGCCAAACCCAGGCAGATCGGGCGCAATCACATGAAATCGATCGGCGAGCTGCGGAATGAGATCGCGGAACATGTGGCTTGCAGTTGGAAAGCCGTGCAGCAGAAGGAGTGCGGGAGCGTTCGAGCGACCAGCCTCCCTGTAAAAGATTTCGATGCTGTCGACGGCTATTCGCTGATGAGCGATTTTAGTCATTTGTCGCCTGGTAAGTGCGCTCTATAGCTTCAACATCCAGCCAGCGATGGCCCGCCCGATCTCGTCCGGCGAATCTTCTTGGACGTAATGGCGTCCCGCGACCTTCACTTCGATCAGTGCTGGCAAGCTGCGGATGAAGGCGAGATCTTCGTCGTTCGCGAGGATCGCACCGGGTTCGGCCCTGAAGAACAGCTTGGGCACGCGGCTCGCTGACAGCCAGTCCGCGGACGCGGCCACGACCGAAGTCACGTCCGCAGGCTCTCCATCGATGGGGATCTGCCGGGGCCACGTCAGCGTCGGCCGTCGCCCCTCGCCGGGTTCGGCGAACGGCCGTCGGTATTGCGTCATCTCCTCGGCGGAGAGGATGCGCAAGATGGCCCCGGGCAGGATCCTCTCGATGAAGAAGTTGTCTCGCAGGACCATCTCCTCGCCGGCCCCGGAACGCAGCGCCTGCAAGGCTGGACGCATATTTATCTTGTCCCAGTGGTCCCACCGCTGGGGACGCACGATCGCCTCCATGAACGCGATGCCCTTCATGGCCTCGCGGTGGCGGTTAGCCCAGTCGAAACCGAGGGCCGAGCCCCAATCATGGACGACGAAGGTGACGCGCTCGTGCACATCCAAGCCGTCGAGCAGTGCGTCGAGGTAGCGGCGGTGCTCCATGAAGCGATACGAGCCGGGGCCACTGTCGGGCAGCTTGTCGGAGTCGCCCATGCCGATCAGGTCGGGAGCGATGCAGCGGCCTCGTGGCTGCAGGTACGGCAACACGTTGCGCCATAGGTACGACGAGGTGGGATTGCCGTGCAGCAGCACGATCGGGTCGCCCTTTCCCACCTCCACGTACGCCATCTCGCGGCCGAGGACCCGCCGCCGCTGCTTTTGGTACGGAAATGCCGCAGAGATTATGTTGGCTTCTCTTTCTTTCTGAGTCATCGCCATGTTCATGAAGCACTCCTTTCAGGTTGGAGTGCCCGCGCTCGACGAAAGAACGAGGCACTTAGATACCTTGCTCCTTCCCTACGCAAACGCTCAATTGCACATGCGTCAGGATGGCATGGCGAAAGGTGGCGAAGCCGGTCGACCTTGGTCTAGGAGACTTGCGACTGCGGGATGGGTGGATCAGGGTTCGGCGGTTTGATCGACTCGGTGAACCTGAATTGCGTCACCTAGCGCAATGGTGGATCATCCCGGCGCTGCCATCGTCTGAGAGGCCCGGTGCCCAGCTCCCACGACTGGTTCATCGGAACTGCGGCATTGGAAATCACTGGCGCACGCTAGCTGGTATTCGCCCGCGCCCGGGACTCAGAGGCTTGCGACGTTTTCGGCGTGAAATTGAGCTGTTCCCCCATGCGGGCGAGATCGAGCAGCGATGAGGCTTTCATTTTCCGCATGATCTGGCCTCGGTGGGCTTTCACGGTGGCCTCACTCACACCAATGTCCCCGGCAATCTGCTTGTTGAGTCGCCCCTTCAAGACTTCGGCCATCACTTCGCGCTCGCGGGGAGTCAGGGTCTCGAAACGTTGCCGCAGCGCGGCCAGTCGCTTTTCAGTCTCGCATCGCGCGCGATCGCGTTCGAGGGCGAGGTGAATCGCATCCAGCAAGTCCTGTTCTCGGACCGGCTTGGTCAAGAACTCGAGCGCCCCACCCTTCATTGCCTGAACTGACATAGAAATATCGCCGTACGCGGTCATGAAAATGATCGGAACGTCGATTTTCGCCGCAGCGAGCTCCCGTTGGAAATCCAGACCGCTTTGCCCGGGCAGTCTGACGTCCAGCACGAGGCAAGTCGGTCCTTCCGGGCGCCCTTTTTTCAAAAACTCCGGCAGCGTCGCGAGCGCTTTGACCTGCAGACCAACGGATTTTAGCAGGCTGCTCAGCGCCTCTCGAACATCTGGATCGTCATCGACGATGACGACACAGGGTTGTGGCTCAGTCATCGTTCCGCTCGTCCCAGGAGGCAAGCGCTCCAGCCGACACCGGCCCGAACCAGCTTGCTGTAAGATGCGCTTTCTTGATCTTAGCCACAAGACGCAGGTGTCCTATCCGAGGGTATAATGGTCCTTAGCCCAAGGGTACCCGGCTCTACACCCGCGAAACGGCGTTGGCGAAGCAGTTCAGTGCTACTCTCTCACGGGATGCAGGAGGCGCATTTGCCTGCGAAAACTCTGATCTCGATCATCGATGATGATGAAGACTTTCGCGAGGCTTTGCAGGGTCTGATGACTTCGATGGGATTCACGGTCGAGGCGTTCTCGTCCGCGCTAGATTTCCTCGAACGCACTAATATTAGCGATACGTCGTGCTTGATCACGGATGTCCATATGCCGCGAATGACCGGAATCGAACTGCACCGCCGCCTGATCGACTCGGGCTACCTCATTCCAACGATTCTGATCACCGCATACCCGGACGAGAGTGTTCGGATTCGCGCGATGGCCGATGGCATCATCGGGTACCTCACCAAGCCTTGTGATGCCGATGAACTGCTTAGATGCGTCTCGACAGCGCTGGAGCGCGCCGAGCGAGGTGATCATCATTGATAGCTTCCAGTTACCGAATCTTGGAACTTGAACAAGTGGTGCTCCCGTCGCCAGCCCGTTTTTCTTACCTCGACACTGATACTGTATTGGCAGGTGTGAGCGACCTCACGCGGTGAGAACGATACGCCCGGCGGGCGGATCGCAATCTGCGCCTTATGTCTGCTGGCGGGATGGTGATCGTGGAGAGATCGTCGTCTAGAGTGTCGAGTAGCGAACCACGTCGCACTCTGATGCGTATCGTGCTCGGTCTAGCGGCAGCCTTGGCGCTTGTCTCGGCGCGAGCGGAGCCGTTGCCGCGCACCGTTCTATTCCTCGATGAGGATACTCCGATATACCCGTGGTTTCGCCAAATGAGCGAGGCCTTTTACGCCACCATTAAAGCGGAAACCGCGAACCCTCCATTTGTCTTTATCGAGAACCTGGGAATTGATGCGTATGATACGCCAGACTATTTCAATATCGTGCGTTCTCATTTCCGTGAAAAGTATCGCAATAAAGCTATCGGCGTCATTGTATCCAACGCCTCGCGGTATCTGCCGTTTACGCTGAGGTTGCGCGACGAGCTTTGGCCCGGCACACCCGTGGTCCTTGCCGGTATCCAAGAGCGACGCGCCGCGCGGTTGAGTCTTCCATCCAACGTCACCGGATTCACGTTTCGTCACCAGCTGCAAGATATTGTCGCGACGGCAGATGCGCTCATTCCGGGTCTGAAACGAATTGTTCTCGCGGGAAGCCGCATTAAGCCAGGTGGATGGCGGCAGGATTTCCTCGATGACCTGCCTGACATTCGTGCGCGGTTCGAAGTGATCGACCTGACCGGCTTGTCGATGGTCGAGTTGAGGCAACGTCTTAGCGAGCTCCCAGGCGACTCAGCCGTGGTGTACGTCGGCTTCTCGACGGATGTTACCGGAGAACACTATCTCCCCGCCGAAGCCAGTCAACTTGTTGCCGAAGCTGCGAACCGGCCGACCTTCGGTGACAGCGAACCGTTTATCGGAGCCGGCAGCGTTGGTGGTCTTGTGGTCAGTCCCGGCGGCATCGGTAGGGTAGCGGCTCGATTTGCGTTGCGCATTCTCGATGGAGAGAATGCTTCCGACATTCCGATTACCAATAGTGAAGAGATTTTGAGGCCGGTCTTCGATTGGCGGCAGTTGCAGCGGTGGGGCATCAGCGAGAACCGATTGCCCGTCGGGAGCGAAATTCGATTTCGATCGCCGACGGCGTGGGAGCAATATCGCTGGGAGATCATGGCGATTTCAGTCGTGCTGGTGCTGCAGTCGCTCTTGATCGGAGGTCTGCTCTACGAACACCGGCGCCGCCGCCAAGCCGAGGTGGAGGCGAGCCGCCGCATGGCAGAGCTGGCGCACATGAACCGCAGCGCCGCCATCGGCCAGATGTCCGCATCGATCGCTCACGAGATCAAGCAGCCGCTGGCGGCCATCGTAATGAATGCGGGCGCAGGATTGCGTTGGCTGGCAAAAGACACGCCTAACCTCGAGCAGGCGGCTCATGCATTAAAAAACATCGTAGGCAACGGCAACCGCGCGACTCAGGTGGTCGAAACGATCAGAGCCATGTTTAAGAAAGAAATGTCGAACCGCACGTTGGTCGATATCAACGACGAGATTCGAGAGGTGTTAACACTGTTGCACGTCGAGTTGGATGAACATGGGGTGTTGACCAAGTCTACCCTGAGGGAAGGGTTGCCCCGTGTGATGGCGGATCCTGTTCAGTTACAGCAGGTCATTTTCAACTTGGTCAGGAACGCCATCGAGGCCATGAGTTCGACCGCGGCCGGCTCGCGCGTCTTACAGCTCAGATCTGAGGTGACCGAGACCGGCGAATGTATTGTTGCTATCGAGGACTCCGGCTCGGGAATCGAACCGGAGACATTGAAACGCATCTTCGAACCGTTCTTCACGAGCAAAAGCAAAGGGATGGGAATGGGCTTGTCCATTTGCCGCTCTATTGTTGAGGCTCACGGCGGGCGTCTATCGGCCGCTTCGGCCAAGCCGCGCGGTGCGATCTTTCAAATCTTGCTGCCGTTGCCGCAGTAGAGGGCGAAGCAAACGTCGGCGCAAAGAGTATTCCCGTTACCTCAGTTACTTGGAGCACAGCATGCGAAAGGCACTATGGTTAGCACCTATGCTATCGGCGTCGATTGCCGGGCTGGCCCTCGCACAGAGCCATCACGCCGATACGAGTTCTGGCCCTGCGGAAACAACGTTCGCCGCGCAGATGATGCATGCGATGGAGCGCATGGACGCCGGCATGATGGCAGCAAAGCCGACGGGCAATCCGGACCGCGATTTCGCGGCGATGATGATTCCGCATCATCAGGGCGCGGTCGACATGGCCAAGGCCGAACTGATCTACGGCCGCGATCCAGCTTTGCGGCGTCTTGCTCAGGGTATCATTGTGGAACAGCAGCAGGAGATCGAGCTAATGCAGCGCTATTTGCACGACGCATCCGCGGCGCAACGATGATTGCTGCCCGCGCGGACATCATTACCGCCGAACTCGATACCAGTGAGCCGAAGGAGCTGAACCAATGATTTTTCGTCTCGCGTTCGCGCTGCTGCTGCTCTCCTGTGTCATTCCGGCGTTTGCGGGACAAGCTCCCGGCGCCGCGAACGCGCCAGACATCGCTATAAGTCATCGCGACCGTTTCTACACATCGGACCAGTTTTCCAACACCGTGTCGGTCATCGATCCGGCCGACAATAAGCTGCTCGGCGTCATTCGCCTTGGCGATCCGACGCCTGGAAACCTCAGCCCGCTCTACCGGGGGCAACTGCTGGTACATGGGATGGGATTTTCGCCGGATCACCGGACGCTCGCAGTGGTCTCAATTGGCTCTAACTCCGTGACGTTCATCGAGACAGCAACCAACGCGATCAAACATGTGGCTTACGTCGGTCGTTCGCCGCATGAATCATTCTTTACGCTCGACGGCAAAGAGGTTTGGGTCAGCATTCGCGGCGAGAATTATATTGCCGTCCTCGACGGGAATACCTTCAAGGAAAAGAGCCGCATCACGGTGCCAAATGGGCCCGGCATGACGATCTTCTCGCCAGACGGCAGATATGGATATGTCTGCTCCAGTTTCACCCCGGAAACCGTCGTCATTACGACTGCTGGGCACAAGATCATCGGGCGCATCAAGCAGGAAAGCCCGTTCTGCCCCGACATAGCTGCGACGCCCGACGGCAATCAGGTCTGGCTGACGCTCAAGGATGTTGGCAAGGCGATGGTGTTCAACGCGCGCCCGCCATTCGATATTCTCAAAGTGATCGACACCGGTCCCATCACCAATCACGTCAACATCGCGCGAAACACGCGCGGTCAATTCGCTTACGTGACGATCGGAGGATTGAATGTGGTGAAAGTGTTCAAGACAGATTCCTTCGAACAGGTCGCCACGCTGCCAACGGGTGCCTTGCCGCATGGCCTGTGGCCGTCCGGGGACGGAACGCGGATCTATGTCGGGCTGGAAAATGCCGATCGTGCCGCAGTGATCGACACGCTTGAAAACAAGGTGGTCGATACGATCGCGATAGGACAAGCGCCGCAAGGCGTTGCCTATGTGCCAAACGCGGTCCCTCAAGGCGATGGGATGCAGAACCTGCAGCCGCTCGGCGCGGCGACGCAGCTCGTGCAGCTCACGTTAGCCGGTAAGGACTCCAAGCCCGCAACGCAAGTGACCCTATTCGATCAAGGCCTCGTGCAAGTGCTGCAGGCGGCGGTGACCGGACTGCCTCCCAAGCAACCATTCGTGCTGGCGCTCTCGGACGATCCAAGCGGTGCCGGGCGATTGGAGCCGCTCGCTGGATTCATGACGAATCCTGCCGGCGCCGCCATCGTCAACACGATCGGTCCCATTCGTCAGGTTACGCAAGGCACCGGTGCGACACCGAAGCGGTATCTCGTCATCGCTGTCGGCACACCGGCGCAGCCGGGCGAGCCAGTGCAAGTGCAAACGCAGCAATGAGAGGGCTTGAGCATAGGCGCTAACGATCGACATCGCGATTCCTATGTCGTTTGCTGCACTGCATGAGTCCGCTTATGGCACAAAGTGGGCATTCCGAGAGATCTGCTCTTTGTCCGCTTTGAGAGCAAAACGGACAACGCCGCTCGAGGTCTGCTGTTGGAGATCCGAAGCAATCCTTAACTATTTTCGCTCGCGACTGCCGTAAACCTATTAACTGTCCCGGCCAGCGCCAGGAAGGCGATTGAGCAAGACTGATCTTGTTACGGCAATTATCGTAGAGCAAAATCCTTCCAAATCAGTTCATTTGCACTCAGAGCAATAGCCCATGATGAATCGTCGTAGGTTCGCTACCGCTCTCGCAGTCGGCGCTACCGCTGCGCTCACACGTCGCGCGTTGAGCGCCCAGAGCGACCCTCCAGCTCGAAACGTCGTTCTCGTCCACGGACTTTTCGCCGACGGATCGTGCTGGTCCGAAGTGATTGCGCGATTGCAGGCGGCGGGGCTCAATGCAACGGCCGTCCAGAACCCGCTGACAACACTGCCCGAAGCGGTCGCTTCGGCGCAGCGTGTGCTGGCGCGACAAGATGGGCCGATGGTTCTGGTCGGGCATTCCTTTTCCGGGATGATCGTCACAGAGGCCGGGGTGCATCCGAACGTCTCGGCGCTTGTCTATGTGGCAGCGCGAGCGCCGGATGCGGGCGAGGATTATGCGGCCTTGGCCAAAACCTTTCCAACGCCGGCGGCAACGGCCGGCATCGTTTTTGACGGCGATGAAGGGCGCCTGACCGAGGACGCGTTCCTTCGCGATTTCGCAGGCGACGTGCCGGAAGCGAAGGCGAAGGTGCTCTATGCGGTCCAGGAGCCATTCCATAAGGCTCTGCTCACCGGCAAGACGACGCAGGCGGCATGGCGATCGAAGCCGAGCTGGTATGCTGTCTCTACGGAAGACCGGACGATCAATCCCGATCTCCAACGCTTTATGGCAAAGCGCATGGGCGCGAAAACGATCGAGATAAAGGCAAGCCACCTCTCCCTCATATCGCAGCCCGACAAAATCGCGGCCATAATTCTTGAAGCCACTGGACAGAAATAACCGGTCGACGACACCTGGCGAAGCGGCCCGGTAGCTCTTGGGAAAACCGCAACAGGTGCGCTCATGGCAGAAGCTACATACGAACGGGAGCTCACTGGCCTTCTGGTGGTCGATCCGTACAACGACTTCATCTCCGAGGGAGGCAAGATATGGCACCGCATTCGCGCCGTCGCCGAAGCCAATGACTGCGTTCCGCATATGCTGCAGGTGCTGAACGCCGCGCGCCAGGCGAAGCTTCGCGTCTTCTATGTGCCGCATCATCGATACCGGCCGGGTGACTACGAGTCCTGGAAGTACATCGCGCCCATTCAGAAAGCATCGTGGAAGCGGAAGAGCTTCGAATAGGGCACCTGGGGTGGCGAGTTTCGTGCCGAGTTCGAGCCCAAGCCAGGCGAGATTGTCGTGGCGGAGCATTGGTGCTCCAGCGGCTTCGCCAACACGGATCTGGATTTGCAGCTCAAGAAACACGGCATCCACAAGCTCATCGTCATCGGACTGATCGCGCATACCTGCATCGAAGCCACCGTCCGCTTTGCCGCTGAGCTCGGCTATGAGGTCACGGTGGTGAGAGACGCGACAGCGGATTACTCGGACGAGATGATGCACGCCGCGCTCGATATCAACATGCCCAACTACGCCAGTGCCATCGTAAGCACAGAGGAGATCGTTGCCGCGATAATTGCTCCCTAATGCGGCGTGCGCGCAGCAACACCCATCGGACTGCGGTCACCGGACGATAATGCTCGTTCGCTGAGTCAGCTCGGGCAGCCCTCGCACAAGATCGTACTAAGCGTTGATTAGAAATCGGTCCATCGCGGCATGCCGCCGCCACCTTGCTCCACAAGCTGTCAGCTTGGCGGCTTCGGATTCTGTTAATTGCTTGCTGCACTGCATGAGTCCGCTATTGATGCTGTGGACGGCTCCTCCACCGGCACGGAAGTGCCATCGATGTGGGCGCTGTTAAGGCTCCCGCGATTCGGAGGAGCTAATTATGCAGACGGTCACGACCATTCTTCCAGAAGCTACCGCCGTGCCTCGTTGGCATTGAAGCCTGCGCCTCATCGCATCATGGGTCGCGCGAACTGTAGGCTTGTGGTCATACGGTGCGCCTGATGCCGCCGGCCTACGTCAAGCCTTACATCAAGCGACAGAAGAACGATGCCGCCGACGCTGAGGCCATCTGCGAGGCGGTCACCAGGCCAAACGTGCGGTTCGCGGCGACCAAGACGCGCGAGCAACAGAGCTGCCTGATGCTCCATCGCACACGCCGTCTGTTCATTCGCCAGCAGACCTTGCCCATCTTGCTGAGTTTGGCATTGTCGCACCGGTCGGACGTAATGGCGTTGGACAACTGCTCGATGTGGTCGCCGATGTAATTTGCGGTTTTTTGCTTCGTCTATTCCTGATTTGCGGCAATCACCGCGCTGGTGCCACTGGGTCTGCTCGGCGAGCTCGCGCGCCATACCGTGGATTTCTGGCTGACCACGGAAGACCTGCCCGATCCGGAAAATCGCGTCACCGTCGACAAGTCCGGCAATATCACTTTGAGCTACACG
>Ga0126381_100000411_pt1 | contig 46856 bp, 43 predicted proteins | sample PanSoiMetPlot_28_FD_96465 | JGI IMG/M metagenome (GOLD analysis project Ga0126381, IMG submission 96465) | Tropical forest soil microbial communities from Panama - MetaG Plot_28 | ecosystem: Environmental > Terrestrial > Soil > Tropical forest > Bulk soil | place: Panama | collected 2016-02-17 | reverse complement strand
GGGCCGGTGCGTTCCGAGCCCCACTGGAAGGGATGGTCGTACATGCTTTCGGCCGCCAGGCTGTAGTGGCCATAACGCTCGACTTCGTCACGCAGCGAACGGATTTGCTGGCTGTGGCAAAGATAGCAGCCCTCGCGGACATATATGTTGCGGCCCTCCAGCTCGAGCGGCGTGTAGGGACGCATGCCGTTCACTTTTTCTACCGTACCATTGACCCAGAAGAGCGGGGAAATTTCCACCAGGCCGCCGATGGCGACGACGCAAAGGATTCCAATCAGCAGCGCCATCGAATGACGTTCGAATGTCTCGTGCTTCATTAGGCTGCCTCCGCCGAGTGCTGGAACGGCGAGGGGCGTGGTCTCGGAGCTGGTCGCGGTCTTCCAGAGGTTGAACGCCATGACGAGGGTGCCAAGAAGATAAAGCGCGCCGCCTACCGCTCGGATGATGTAATAGGGATGCATCGCCTGAACGACTTCGACGAAGGAATATTCCAGGAAGCCATAGTCGTTATAGGCGCGCCACATCAGGCCCTGCATGATGCCCGCCACCCACATCGAGGTGATATAAAGGACGATACCGAGCGTCGAAATCCAGAAATGCCATTCGACGAGCGCATTGGAGTACAGCTTCTTCTTGCCCCACAACCAGGGCACCAGACAGTACAGGGCACCGAAGCTTACATAGCCGACCCAGCCAAGCGCTCCCGAATGGACATGGCCGATGGTCCAATTGGTGTAGTGAGAGAGCGCGTTGACGGTCTTGACCGACATCACCGGGCCTTCGAACGTCGCCATACCGTAGAACGCCACGGACACGACCAGCATTCGCAAGACCGGATCAGTCCTCAACTTGTCCCAAGCGCCTGAAAGCGTCATCAGGCCATTGATCATCCCTCCCCAACTCGGCATCCATAGTATGATCGAAAAGGTCATGCCCAGGGTTTGCGTCCACTCGGGCAGGGCGGTGAAAAGCAGATGATGCGGCCCAGCCCACACGTAGATAAAAATCAGGCTCCAAAAATGGACAATGGAAAGCCGGTAGGAATAGACCGGCCGTTCCACCCGCTTGGGAATGAAGTAATACATGATCCCCAGGAAGCCGGTCGTGAGGAAGAATCCGACAGCGTTATGGCCGTACCACCACTGGATGAGCGCATCCTGAACGCCCGAGAACAGAGAATAACTCTTCGACTCTAGAAGTGAGACGGGCAGCGCGAGATTATTGACGATATGCAGGACGGCGATAGTCACGATAAAGGAGAGATAGAACCAATTGGCCACATAGATATGGGGTTCCTTGCGCTTCCAGATCGTGCCGAGGAAAGTTAGGAGGTAACAAACCCAGACAATAGTCAGCCACAGATCGGCGTACCATTCGGGCTCGGCATATTCGCGGCTTTGCGTGATGCCAAGCAGATAGCCGCTGCCGGCGAGCACGATGAAGGTATTGTACCCCCAGAACACGAACCAGGGGAGCGAGCCGCCCCACAAACGCGCCCGGCAGGTGCGTTGCACGACGTAGAACGAAGTCGCAATCAGGACATTGCCGCCAAAGGCGAAAATGACCGCGGAGGTGTGGAGCGGCCTCATCCGGCCGAAATTTGTCCAGGGCAAGTCGGGAAAATAGAAAAGATGCGGAAAGGAAAGTTGAAGGGCAATGACGACGCCAACCAGCATGCCCACCACGCCCCAGAACATGGAGGCGATGACACCAGCCTTCACAACGGCATTGTTGAACGGTTCCAGCTCATCCTTGGGCGTGCGGCTGGCGTAGCGCCACAAAAACCAGGCGCCGATAGCGGCCATGCAGGCCGCGAAAGTGGCGCCTTGTATCGCCATCGCGTGGTCGGGGGACTTTGCTGCCTCGATCAGTCCGGCCGACAGACCCAAGAATAGCGTAAGTGGAATAAATGTTAGATCAAGGCGCCAGGGCGCTTCAGTACGCGCTTGCATGAATGTCCTTCCGCTCGGATGAAACAGGACCCAGCGGGTGGCGGGCGCTTTCCCTAAACACCTCGACAGTGCGGCAAAAACTTATCCAACCGCCGATCTCAGGTTGTTCGGCTCGTTCTTGCCCTGAGGACGTTTTTTTGAGTTTCATGGTGATCGCCAACCCGCTCTTCCAGCCAATTCCTATTCACGGCTAAGTGCAGGTCCTTTGATCTCGATCAAACAATGAGGGGTGCGCGCCAGCCGCGGTGCCGCGCGGCATTCCGGCGCAGTTGCGGCAGATCAAACGGCTATGCGTCTTTTTCCGGTCCGATCAGCCATGGTCAAAATCGCTGAACTCTTCGCCTCGAACGTCCCGCGCTATACCAGCTACCCGACCGCCCCGCATTTCCACGCCGGCATCAACGGGAACGTCTATCGCGATTGGCTCGCAGAGCTTCCGCCGGACATGCCGCTGTCGCTCTATTTTCACATACCCTTCTGCGACACGCTTTGCTGGTTCTGTGGTTGCCATACGACAGTGGTCAACAATTACACTCCAGTCCGCGAATATTTGACGGTTCTGTTCGAGGAAATCAGATTGGCTGCCGCTGCGCTCGGCCGTCGCCATCCCGTGCGGCACATCCATTGGGGCGGAGGCTCGCCAACCATCCTCGAGCCCGCGGACATCGAGCGCCTGAATGGCACCATCAGGGATCATTTTAACGTTCTCGGTGAAGCTGAGTTCGCGATTGAGATCGATCCGAGAGGCCTCTCCTCCGCGACCGTCAAGGCTCTGGCGAATGCCGGCGTAACCCGCGCCAGCATCGGTTTGCAGGATTGTAACATCGCCGTCCAGCAGGCCATCAATCGCATCCAGACCGACGAGGAAACTCTCACCGCATTAGACATGCTGAAAAGCGCTGGGATCGCGAGCCTCAATCTGGACCTGGTCTATGGATTGCCCCGGCAGAACCTGGAAAGCTGGGAAGCGACGATGGATTTCGCGCTTTGGCTGAATCCGGACCGGCTTGCCATATTCGGCTATGCCCATGTGCCAAAATTCAAGAAACACCAAGCTCTGATTCCACAAAACTTGCTCCCTGATGTGGAAGACCGGTTCCACATGGCGGAATTCGCCTGGCGGCTGGCTTGCGATCACGGTTATGTTGCGATCGGTCTGGATCATTTCGCCAAAAGACATGACACATTGGCGGAGGCCGCCAAGGCTGGGCGATTGGCCCGTAATTTTCAGGGTTATACGACGGACAATGCGCCAGCGCTTTTTGGTTTCGGCGCGTCGGCGATCGGATCGCTCCCGCAGGGTTATGTCCAGAACGCCCCGGCCGTACCCATCTATCGCGCGATGGTCGAGGCAGGCCGCCTCCCGATCATGAGGGGAATCGCGCTCACGGACCAAGACCGCATGCACCGCTCAGTGATCGAGCGTCTCATGTGCGATCTCAAAGTCGATCTCAAGAAGATCGCCCGCCAGTTCGGGCGTGATCCCGAGGTATTTTCCGAGTCCTTGGAAGCACTGACGCCGCTCGTCCGGAAGGGCGTGGTGGAGACTGCAGGGCAAAGCGTGGTGGTGGATCCACAATGGCGTTCTGCAGTGCGCCTAGTGGCTGCGGCGTTCGATGAGTATCTTCTCCGTCAAAATGCCGTCCATAGCGTCGCGGTCTAGTGGTGCTGGCCGGCGGCTCAGGCGGCCAAATCCTCGAGCATGTCCAATTTTCGCAGGCGGATCTGGCGGGCGCTTGGCAAATCAATGACATGGTCGCGTTCCAGCTGCGACAGGGTGCGCGACACCGTTTCGATGGTGAGGCTCAGATAGTCGGCGATGTCTTGCCGGGTCATTGCCAGGCTGACCGTGTCTCGGTCAGGCGATTTGTTGGACCAGTCGAGCAGGAAGCCAGCCATCTTTTCCATCGCGCTACGCCGTCCCAGGAGCAGCGCGTGCGCTTGTGCCCGGGCCATGCCTCGCACCGCGAACGCCAGCAATTCCCTCGAGAGGTGCGTGTCATGGTTGGCGCCCACGTCCAGCTTGATTTTGCGGTACATAATCACCATGCAGTCGGTGACCGCCTCGGCGGAAAGGCCGTAGTGGGTCCCGAATTCTAGGCCGAAAATATCACCCGCGACATAAAACGCATCGATTTGGCGCCGGCCGTCGGCCAGGAATCTGCAAGTGCGGACAGTACCCGACACGAGCTTGTAGAAATAATCCGCGCCAGCGCCTTCGCTGAAGATTTCGCGATCCTGAGCGAAATTCTGTACCGTTCCGAATTGCGGCTGGACATCGGCGTCGTTCCCGATGAACACCCCCGCCAAAATGGCTTCTGTCGCGGGCGTGACGATCCGATTGAAAGAGGTCTGCGATCTCATGGAAAGCCCCTTCGTTGATATGCCTAGGCTCTCTTAGGCGGGGCCGACGCGAGGGAGAATTGGGATAGAAACTGAGTTATTCCCCTAAGGAATTCTACGTAAGAGCCTGCGTGGCGCGCGGCCGTCCGGCCTCCAAGCAACCAAAGGCTACCGGTATTCCGGTATTTCCATCGATTGGACTTAGGGCCAATCGGGACACCCGATCCCCCTTGACCGGTGATCACGGGCCGGAACAGCCGATGAGATTTCTGGTCCCCCTTAGAAATGCTCCGCCTTGCGAAATGGTCCATGGCGGGTGGAGACGCCAACGAGATATGCCGTGGACCAACCGATCAAAATGAAACCGTTTATGCCTTCAAGCGCAGTTAGAAGTCGCCACCCAGGGGCAACAAAGATCTGGCCATATCCGACCGTTGAGAACATATCGGTCGACAGATCAAGTGCATCGGCAAAAGTTCGTGCGATTGCAAGCAAGGTGTAGGCAAGCGCCCAGAGCCATACCAGCGGTATGGAGCGCGAATATTCCCAACACGGACATCATCATGACAAGGCTGCGTCCTGTGTCATGACTGTGGAGCCGAAGACGCCTAGCGGCCCAGGGAGTGAGGCGAGCCAATAGGACCAGCCCACCGGTATGGATGAGCACGGTAAGGGCAACCAGCAAAGACCCTGCTGTCAAATTCGCCAACATTTCCCATTACGATTTGCCGAATTGACGCCGACGGCATTGAGGGAGGTCAATGTCTCGCAAAGGCCGATAGGCCGACAAAAGGGAGAACCTAATGACGCAAAACCGTCACCCGGGCTCAGATCCTGCCGGCCCTGGCGCACGGGCAGGATATTCGCGCGCCCGTCCGGGTTGGGCGCGGGACCGCTAGTGCCAGCAATCCCAGGCTAATCGCGACCGATCGTCCTCAAGACGCACTGTGCGATCATAATTTCCTCGTTGGTTGGGATCACATGGATGCCGACGCGGCTGTCCGCGGCACTGATCAAGTCTTCATTCTTGTGGTTGGCTGTCTCGTCCAGACGTGCGCCTAGCCAGGCGAGCCTATCCACAGTCATAGCGCGGATCTGCGGCGCGTGTTCGCCGATCCCGGCGGTGAAGACAAGACCATCAAGTCCATCCAGCGACGCAGTCAGGGCTCCGATCTCCCGCACTAGGCGAAAGACAAACAGTGCGATGGCCGCTTCGGCGCGTGGTTCGCTGCTGGCCAGCAGGGTGCGCATGTCGCCGGAAATGCCCGAAACGCCTTTCAAACCGGAATCGTGATAGAGCAGGGCCTGAAGCGCATTGACGTCCATGCCGTGCTGTTCCTGAAGATAAAAGAGGACACCGGGGTCGATCTCGCCAGGACGTGTGCCCATCACCAGCCCGTCCAAGGCGGAAAAACCCATGGTTGTGTCGATGCTCTTCCCATCCTTGAGCGCGCACAGGCTGGCGCCATTGCCCAGATGCGCCACGATCACCCGCCCGGAGGCCAACACCGGCGCGATCTCCCGCAACCGGCCCGCGATATATTCGTACGACAAGCCGTGGAAGCCGTAGCGCCGCACGCCTTCTTTCTCATAGCGCATCGGGATGGCGATCTGCCTGGCCACTTCCGGCATGGTGCGATGGAACGCCGTGTCGAACGCCACCACTTGGAAGAGGCCAGGACGGGTCCGGGCGATAGCGCGGATGGGCGCGATATTGTGGGGTAGATGCAACGGCGCAAGCGGCAGCAAGGCATCGAGCGCCTTGAGCAATTCTGGTGTGACATGCTCGGGCTCGGCATGGTAAGGGCCGCCATGGACAAGGCGATGCCCGACCGCTGCCAACTCGGCATCGCCCAGATGGGATTCCACCCACTCGATCACCTCTTCGATCAGAACATCGAAGGAAAGTCCGACATTCAAACTCATCTCCGCCAGTTTTTTTCCCAGCGCGTCCTGGGCGCTGAAATGCTGTGCGCCGCCCAATTGCTCGATCTCGCCCTTGACGGACAAACGCAAACGATCGCCCACGATTTCAAAGACAGCGAATTTCAGGCTGGACGAGCCGGCGTTGAGAGTGAGTATGGCGTCGCTCATGAGGCAGCCTTGGCCGCCCTCGCTATAAGCACAGCCACTGCGCAAGACGCCATGCGCGTGCGCTCCGCGTCCGCCCGGCTAGTCAGAATGATCGGCACGCGGGCGCCCAGCACGACGCCGGCCGCGTCCGCTCCCGCAAGGAAGGAGAGTTGCTTGGCCAGCATGTTTCCGGCCTCCAGATCGGGCACCAACAGGATATCGGCCTGGCCGGCCACCGGCGAAACGATGCCTTTTTCGGCTGCCGCCGCCGGACTGATGGCGTTGTCAAAGGCAAGTGGCCCGTCGAGCAGGCCGCCCTGAATCTGTCCGCGCTCGGCCATCTTGCACAAAGCCGCCGCGTCCAGGGTGGATTTGATTTTTGGATTGACGGTTTCCACCGCTGAAAGCAACGCCACTTTGGGCTCTGCGACGCCCATAACATGCGCAAGATCGATCGCGTTTTGAATGATGTCGCGCTTCTCCTCGATACCGGGGGCGATATTGACGGCGGCATCAGTGACCAGCAGCGGCTTGGGATAGGACGGTACATCGAACAAGTAGACATGGCTCAAGCGCCGGCCGGTGCGAAGATTGCTCTCGGGTGCCAGAACGGCACGGAGCAATTCGTCGGTATGAAGCGAGCCCTTCATCAAAAGCTGGGCTTCACCCCTGGTCACCAAAGCCACCGCAGCCGCTGCCGCGGCCTCACTATGCGGCGCATCCACCAACCGGTAAGGCGCAATGTCCACTTTAGCGGTCTTGGCCGCTGCCTCGATTTTTGCTTTGGGGCCGACCAGAATGGGCGAGATCAAGCCCGCCTTGGCCGCCTCTACCGCCGCTCCGATGGCGTTGGCGTCGCAGGGATGGGCTATTGCCGTGGCGAGCGGCGGAAGTCCCGCAGCGCGGCCTAGCAGGGCGCGGAAACGCTGATGCCGGCTCAACTGCACGTCAGGCAATTCCATCCGTGGCAGGCGCATCTTTTCCCGGGGCGCCCGGACTAGTGCCGAGCCTTGCGCCACGCATTCGCTCTTCTGATTGACGCATCGGCAATCGAACGAGATTTGAGATTTTTCTTCGTCCTTCCGCGTAGCGATGACAGTGGCGGTGACGCTGTCGCCGATCCCGACTGGATTCAGGAATTGCAACGACTGTTCGAGATAGATTGTTCCGAGCCCTGGAAGCTTGGTGCCCAACACGCTGGCGATCAATCCGCCGGTAAAAAGACCGTGGCTAATGGTTTCACGGGCAAGCCCAGACTTCTCGCCGGGAGTGTCCATCACGCTGGGCCCCCCATCGCCGGTGATAAGCGCGAAGAAATCCAGATCCTCCGCGAAGGCGCGCGTAAGGCTTGCCGCGTCGCCTAAGGAGATCTCGGCAAAGGTGCGATTCTCCAAAAAATCCTCGGCCCCCATGAGCACCCCTAATGTGGCCAGACCCAATCGCGGATCATGGGCATGTCTATACCCTGTTCCCGAATATAGGCCTCATGCTCGATCAGCTGATCGCGCAGCGCCTGCCGGAGATAGATGGAATTGGGCCGCGGCACCTGGTCGAGCACACTCTCCACAAGATGAAAGCGGTCCAGGCGGTTGCGAACCACCATATCGAACGGGGTGGTGGTGGTGCCTTCCTCCATGAAGCCGTGGACGTGGAAATTGACGTGATTGGCGCGCTTGTAGGTGAGGCGGTGGATCAGAGTTGGGTAACCGTGATAAGCGAAGATCACCGGGCGGTTCTTCGTGAAAAGTGCGTCGAATTCGACATCCTCCAGCCCGTGAGGGTGTTGGCTTTTCGACTGCAAGGTCATCAAGTCCACCACGTTGATTACACGAACCTTGATGTCGGGCTGCTCGCGGCGGAGCAAATCCACTGCTGCCAGCGTCTCCAAGGTGGGCACGTCGCCGCAGCAGGCCATGACGACGTCGGGCGCCGCGTCGCGGTCGTTGCTGGCCCATTCCCACACTCCAATGCCCTGGCTGCAATGCTTGATCGCCGCGTCCATGTCGAGCCATTGAGGCTCGGGCTGTTTGCCCGCCACAATCACATTGATGCGGTCCCAGCTTTTCAGGCAGTGATCGGTGACGCAAAGAAGCGTGTTGGCGTCAGGCGGAAAATAAACTCGGACCGTGTCAGCTTTCTTGTTGGCGACGTAATCCACGAAACCGGGGTCCTGGTGACTGAAGCCGTTATGATCCTGACGCCAGACGTGAGAGGTGAGAAGATAATTAAGCGAGGCGATGGGCCGCCGCCACGCCGTCTCCCGCGAGGATTTAAGCCATTTGGCATGCTGGTTGACCATCGAGTCCACGATATGGATGAAGGCTTCGTAGCAGGAGAAAAGCCCATGCCGTCCGGTGAGGAGATACCCTTCCAGCCAGCCCTGACAGGTATGCTCACTTAGTATTTCCATCACCCGGCCTTGGGGGGCGAGATACTCGTCGTATGAATAGATAGGCTCTTCCCAGGTGCGGGAGCTGGCCTCGAACACCGCCGTCAACCGGTTGGAGTCCGTCTCGTCCGGCCCGAACAGGCGGAAATTCCTCTCGGCATCGTTTAGCTTGATCACGTCGCGCAGATAGCAGCCTAGAATTCTGGTCGATTCCGCGCAATGGCTGCCATTCTTCTCGACCTTGGCGGCATAAAGGGTGAAATCCGGCAGGTGCAGCGGCCGGCGGAGCGCGCCGCCATTGGCGTGGTGGTTGGCGCTCATGCGGCGATTGCCTTTGGGCGCCAACGCTGCGATCTCAGCCACGAGCTTGCCTGTCCGGTCGAACAAGTCCTCCGGCCGGTAACTCTTCATCCATTGTTCTAGAAGGGTGAGGTGTTCCGGCTTGTCCAGAGTGAAGGGCACCTGATGGGCACGCCAGAAGCCTTCAGTTTTGAGGCCGTCCACAGTCTTGGGGCAGGTCCAGCCCTTGGGCGTGCGCAGCACTATCATGGGCCAGATGGGCCGTTCGTCATTTTTCAATTTGCGCGCTTTTTCCTGGATCGCGACGATGGAATCGAAGGCCTGATCGAACGCCGCCGCCATTTTGGGGTGCATCACCTTCGGATCGTCGCCTTCTACAAAAATGGGACGATAGCCATAGCCCCTGAGCAGGCAATCGAGTTCAGCGTGCGGAAGTCGCGCCAGGAGAGTGGGATTGGCGATCTTGTAGCCGTTAAGATGCAGGATCGGCAGCACGGCACCGTCGCGCGAGGCTTCGATGAATTTGTTGCCATGCCATGAGGTGGCGAGCGGCCCGGTCTCGGCTTCGCCGTCGCCCACGACGCATGCAACGACCAGGCCGGGGTTGTCGAACACCGCGCCGAATGCGTGCGCCAGGGAATAGCCCAACTCACCGCCTTCGTGGATGGAGCCTGGCGTTTCCGGCGCGGCATGGCTTGGGATGCCACCGGGAAAAGAGAATTGCTTGAACAGGCGCGCCATCCCGGCTTCGTCTTGCGATACTTCCGGGTAGCGTTCGCTATACGTGCCTTCGAGATAGCAATTCGCCACCACGCCGGGCGCGCCATGGCCGGGCCCCGCGATGAACAATACGTCGGCGTCGCGTGCGGCAATCACGCGGTTCAAATGCACATAAACGAAATTGAGGCCGGGCACTGTGCCCCAATGACCGAGAAGGCGGGGCTTGGTGTGCTCGCGCGTCAAGGGCTCGCGCAGCAGGGGATTGGCGAGAAGATAGACTTGGCCGACGGAAAGATAATTGGCCGCCCGCCACCATGCGTCCAGGCGAACAAGTTCATCGGCGGAAGGCGGCTCGTTGGGCATGAATCGTCCTGTCGTTTCCGATCAATCCGACAGCCCGCCTCTTGGGATCATATCCAGTCGTGCCGTGGCATCTCAAGCCGCCAAATCTTCAAGCAGTTCCAGATTGAGCACATGGATCTGACGGACGCTGGGAAGGTCGATGACATTATCGCGTTCCAATTGTGACAACGTACGCGAGACGGTCTCGATGGTGAGGCCCAGATAATCAGCGATGTCCTGGCGGCTCATGGCCAGGCTGATCATGCTATCGCGCTGGGATTTTTCAGCCCAGGCGAGCAGGAACCCGGCGACTTTCTCGACCGCGCTGCGCCGACCAAGGAGAAAGGAATGCTCGCGCGCCTGCTCCATGCCGCTCATGGCGAAGCTCAGCAATTCCCATGACAGATTCTTGTCATGGACCGCCATCCCGTCCAACCTATTTTTGCGGTAGGCGATCACGGTGCAATCGCAGACGGCTTCCGCCGACAAAGGGCGCTCTGCGCCCGGCTCCAGACCAAAAATGTCGCCCGCAACATGGAAGGCGTCGATCTGGCGCCGCCCATCCACTAGAAACTTGCAGGTGCGCACCACGCCCGATACGACCTTGTAGAAATATTCAGCCGCGGCACCCTGTGCGAAAATTTCGCGATCCTGGACGAAATTCTGCACGCTGCCCATCTGCGGCTCGGCGCCGGCAAAGCTGTGTGCCAGAATGGCCTGCCGCGCCAATGACGGATTCGTGCAACTCTGCGTTTTCATCGAAAAGCCCCTGCGCTGAATGCGTGCAGCTTTTTAGGCGTATTCAGGAGTCGGAGGAATTCGGTTTGAACCTGAGGGCTGGCACTAAGGGATTCTACGTAAGGGCCGCTATCCGCCCCAGAAATCTCTGATCCGGATGGACGGGTTCGGAAGGCCCCCACACTTGTTCAGAACCAACGTAATCCGTGTACTGACCATCCAGGCATTGGAACGGTATCGTCCACACTATTGCCACTCGGCCCATGGCAGGCCTCGCAAGCTTCTACGCCGCCCGCAAAATTTTGTGCAGCTTGCACCTGCTTTGGCCGGGACGGAGCAGTCCTGAAACCAGAACTGTCAAACCCCGGTTACGCTGATGATAACTTTCAGTGCGCCAGTTTCGGCCGCGCGGCCGAACGTTGCGTAGGCGTCCAGGATGCGATCGAAAGTGAAACGGTGGCTAATCAGGCAAGCTGGATCGACTTTCTTGGTCGCAACCGCCTTGAGCAAGACGTGGGTTGTGACTGTGTCCACCAGCCGCGTGGTGATGGAGATATTCTGCGACCATAGCTTCTCGAGATGCAAATCCACCTTCTTGCCATGAACGCCGATATTGGCGATACACCCGCCAGGCGCCACCAAATTCTCGCACAGTTCGAACGCTTCCGGCGTGCCAACGGCCTCGATTACCGCGTCCACGCCCGTGCTGCCGGTGAGTTTATTGATCTCCGCGACGGGATCGTGGACCGCGTTGTTGATCACAATGTCTGCGCCCAGTTTCCTTGCTTCTGTCAGGCGGTTGTCGTCGCGGTCGATCATAATGATCTTGTCCGGCGAAAAAAAACGCGAGGTGAGCAAAGTGGCGAGCCCGATCGGGCCTGCGCCCACGATCGCCACGCTGATGCCGGGGCTCTCGATCTTGCCGTTGAGAACCCCGCATTCGAATGCGGTGGGAAGCACATCGCTGAGCATCACCAGCGCCTCTTGGTCCACATCCTCCGGGATGCTGTACAGGCTGGTGTCGGCGTGCGGTATTCGCACAAATTCGGCCTGCGTACCGTCGATTGTGTTGCCCAGAATCCAGCCGCCGCTGGCACAATGCGAATACATCCCGCGCCGGCAATAGCCGCATTTGCCGCATGAGGTTATGCAGGATATCAGCACCGTGTCACCAGGCTTGAACATGGTGACGCCCGGGCCCACACTTTCCACCATGCCGACGCCCTCGTGGCCCAAGATCCGGCCCGGCACGCAGCTAGGAACGTCGCCTTTCAGGATATGCAGGTCGGTGCCGCAGATCGTGGTTTTAAGGACCTTGACCACTGCGTCATCCGCAGCCTTTATCGCTGGCTTCGGCCTTTCCTCCAAGGCCTTGAAGCCGGGACCGCGATAAACCAGGGCCTTCATGACGCCCCTGGCGGCGCGCGTTTCTGCCGCGTTAAGAACCGGCGCGAGAACCTCGCCCATTCTTTCCTCCATCTTTGCACGGCTATAGCATCGCAAAGCTAGCAAAGACCGGGGGTTCCCTCCCTGAGCCGGATCAAACCGGGCGCAAGTCGGGGTAGTAGCAGGTGGTGGAATGAATGCCGGCGCGAACGTGAATTCGAGATGGGCCGCGGAAGCAGCGAACAGGCTGGCGGCCATCGTCGCGTCCTCAGAAGACGCAATTGTCGGAAAAACCCTTGAGGGCATCGTCACCGACTGGAATCAGGCGGCTGAAAGCATATTCGGCTATAGCGCCACGGAAATGGTGGGCCAATCCATCTCGTTGCTGGTCCCGCCGGGTCTGGAGGACGAGGAAGCGGAAATCCTCCGCCGCATCGGCCGAGGTGAGCGGATCGAGCATTTCGAAACCAAACGGCGTCGCAAGGACGGCGGGATCATTGACGTCTCGGTGACGATCTCGCCCGTATTCGATCGCCAGGGCGACATCATTGGCGCATCCAAGATCGCCCGCGATATTACTGCCACCAAACGGGCGCAACAATTGCTGATGGACCGCGAAGCCCATCTCCAGTCGGTACTAAACACGGTGCCCGACGCGATGATCGTTATCGATCCCAAGGGCGTCATTCAATCCTTCAGCGCGACGGCGGAAACCTTGTTCGGCTACAGCGCCGAGGAGGCGATCGGCAAGAATGTGAGCACACTGATGCCCGAGCCCGACCGCAGCCGGCATGACTCGTATCTGGCCCGCTACATGACGACAGGCGAGCGGCGCATCATCGGCATCGGCCGCGTCGTAGTGGGCAGGCGAAAGAACGGCGCCACCTTTCCGATGGAGTTGGCGGTGGGTGAAGTGAAGCTGGGGGAGAAGCGCCATTTCACCGGCTTCGTGCGCGATCTCACCGAACGGCAGGAAACGCAGAAGCGGCTGCAGGAGCTGCAGGCCGAGTTGGTGCACATGGCACGATTGACAGCGCTGGGCGAAATGGCCTCAACCCTGGCACATGAGTTGAATCAACCCTTGACCGCGGCGGCATCGTATCTCAATGGAGCGCGACGGCTTCTCGACGGAGGCCGGCAAGACGATCTTCCCATGGTACGCGGCGCGATCGAGAGCGCCGCCGAACAGGCCCTGCGTGCGGGGCAGATCATTCGCCGCCTGCGCGAATTCGTGGCGCGCGGCGAAAGCGACCGGCAGCCCGAAGATCTGCACCGGCTGGTGGAAGAGGCCTGCGCCCTTGCGCTGGTGGGGGCCAAGGAAGCTGGAATTCATTTTACCCTCCATCTCGCGGACGATTTGCCCTTGGTGATGGCCGATAAGGTACAGATCCAGCAGGTTCTGGTGAATCTGATCCGCAACGCCATTGACGCGATGCAAGACATCGCGACACGCGAGTTGACGGTGTCAGTTTTCCTGGCGGATGCCGAGACAGTTCAAATAGACGTGCGAGACACGGGATCGGGCATCGCCGCCGAGATACTGCCGCAACTGTTCCAGCCCTTTGTCACATCCAAGCCGCACGGCATGGGTGTTGGACTTTCGATTTCCCGCACCATCGCCGAATCCCATGGCGGCCGACTCTGGGCGGAGCCCGGCCCGGATAGCGGCACGATTTTCCACCTCACCTTGCGCATTGCCGATGCCGAAGGATTTGACCATGTCCGATAATCAAACGGTCTATCTGATTGACGACGACGAGGCCGTGCGGCGCGCAGTTTCCTTCCTCCTTAGCACCGCGGGCTTTTCCGTTCGCGTTTATGAGTCGGGCATAAAGTTTCTGGAAAAGCTGGAGGGGCTGCAGCAGGGCTGTGTCATCACCGACGTGCGCATGCCCGGCATGGACGGCGTGGAGTTGCTTCGGCGGCTAAAGGACAGAGGTGTGGCCATGCCCGTGATCGTCATGACCGGGCACGGTGATGTGACGCTCGCCGTTTCGGCGATGAAAGCGGGCGCAGTGGATTTCATCGAAAAGCCATTCGGCGACGAGGTGATGATTTCCGCGGTGCGCGCTGCCCTGCGGCGGCTTAGTGCGGACGATCAATCCAGTTCCCAGATCGCCCAGATCCAAGCCCGGGCGGGCAGTCTTTCGGTCCGCGAGCGGCAAGTGCTGGACGGGCTTCTCAAGGGTCTTCCCAACAAGGCCATCGCTTATGAACTGTCGCTCAGTCCTCGGACCGTCGAAGTCCATCGCGCCGCGGTCATGGCAAAAATGGGGGCAAAAAGCCTGTCGGACCTGGTACGCATGGCGATGCTGGCCAGACTCCCGGAAGATAAACCTGTCTGAGCAGTTGAGGCGGATCAAACCATCGGTCTCAAGAGCGGTCTATACGGAAGGCTTAGCCCTTTTGAACTGGTCGGCCACCCTCCCATGCCCGAAAATAAGTCGACCATTCTGGTCGTGGATGACGATGAAGCCGTTCGCGACGCGCTGGCATTCTCGCTGAAGTTGGACGGTTTCGGCGTACAAGTCTGCAAATGCGGCGGGGACCTTCTCGACCATCCTGCGCTCAGAACCTGCGACTGCATCGTGCTGGACTACAAAATGCCCGTCATGGACGGCCTGGAAGTACTGGAGAAACTTGCAGCGGCAAAGATCCTTGCTCCGGTCATTCTCATCACCGGACCTGTCACCAGGGACCTGCGCGAGCGTGCGCTGCGCAAGGGGGCACGCCTGGTAATGGAGAAACCGTTGCTCGACAGGAGCCTTACCCAACGAATTCGTGAACTCATCGCTTAAGCGGGACCAAGGATGGACAAGGAGGCGGCCAGGAAACGGTATTATGGTTTCATCGGCGCCCGAACCCAGGGCGTAATCGCCACTGTGGGGCCGGATGGAAAACCCGAAGCCGCGCTGATGGATATCGCTACTACGCCAGCACTGGAAATCATCTTCGAGACCACCAACCAGACGCGTAAATTCGTGAATCTTCAGGCCAATTCCCGGATCTCATTCGTGATCGGTTGGGAAGACAACGAGACCCTGCAGTTTGACGGCGTGGCCGAGCTTCTTTCGGGCCGCGCACTGGAGGAAGCATTGAAGGAATATACCTCGGTGTTTCCGCAAAAGACTTCGCACCGCGACTGGCCGGGCAATCATTATTTCCTGGCTCGACCCGACTGGGTGCGCTTCAGCAGCTATCGTCCTCCACGCAAGGTTGAGGAGTTCCGCTTCAAAGCTGAAGAAGAGGCGCATCTCCGCATGAGCTGGTGGCGAAGATTAGGACGAGCGCCCAGGCCGCGAATGCGCAACTGAGGGAACGCAGCCAATGGATTACAAGACCATCATGGTGCATCTGGAGCTCGCTATGCCGAACGCCGGGCTGTTTGCGGTTGCGGGCGACATAGCGGCTCAGCTCGGCGCCGCTCAGATCATCGGTATCGCCGGTTGCCAGCCTGTGCAGCTTGTTTACGGTGACACATACGTCTCCGGCGAGATCGCGGCCGCCGACCGCGAACAAGTCGAGTCCGAACTGACGGCCACGGAGCAGCGCTTCCGCGAGGCATTCAAGGGCCAAGCCTGCCGGGTTGAAATGCGCTCCAATGTGACCTGCGGGCCTTTGGCGGACTATATCGCGTGCGAGGCGCGCGCCGCCGATTTGGTGATCACTGGCCCAGACATTGGCGGCTCGATGTTCGATCAAGCCCGCCGGGTCAAGGTCGCCGACCTCGTGTTCCAGGCCGGCCGCCCTGTGCTGCTGGTGCCCAAAAACTGCAACCGTCTCGACTTCGAGCATTTGATGATCGGTTGGAAGGAGACTTCGGAGTGCCGGCGCGCGACGATGGCGGCCTTGCCATTGCTTAAGCTGGCACGGCGCGTCAGCGTGCTGACGATTGCAGCGGAGGAAGACACGAAACGCGCCGGAGAAGAGGTGGCAGACGTTGTTCAATGGCTCGTTCGCCATGGCGTTCTGGCCGAGGGCAGGGCCCTGGCGCACAGAGGCGATGATGTGCCGCAATTTGCGCGATTGATGCAGGAGACGGCTCCCGGACTGGTCGTGGCCGGTGCTTATGGTCACGGGCGCCTGCGCGAATGGGTCCTGGGTGGGGTGACAGGCGATGTCCTGATCAACCCGGACCGGCCCGTGCTGCTATTCCACTGAGAGTGGACGAAGGGGCCGGGAACCCTGTCGCCGCTGCGTGCTAGGCTTGGGCTAAATGGCCGATTACCGAGCCGGGCTCGATCAAGCCATTGTTATGGGCTTCTACTGTCAGCTTGCCCGACGCGGGGGCTTTGAGCTTGACCAGCTTCCCCTCGATCCGCAAATCGGCGATCTCCTGGCCGGGCTCGACATGGGCGCCGTCTTTCGCCAGCCACTTCTCAAGCACACCCTCCGGATAGATACGCGAGACCCAAAAATCGGCCGCCACCACAAGCTGCACCATCGGAACCTCCGTCAATGAACGTGAATGCCGTGTCCGAAATGCCGTTCCACCATGCCTTCGACTTGCACGAGCCGATCCGCCACCCAGTCCCCGCCGATCATCGGCGCGATGCCGGTCATCGTTACAGCGGGAAATTTGTAGGCCGGCCGCATTGATCCGCCTCAATGCCCTGCCCGTATTCCTTAAGCCAGTGTCGGTTGCAAATTTTGGGGGGAGATTCGAGATGGCGAGTTCGGATATCGGCATGCTGGTCCTTGTAGTCGGCGCTTTCACGATTTTTGGCGGGGTACTCGCCTATGCTTCTTTCAAGGAATCGAGGAAGGGTCGCGAATAAGCACTAGGCGCCGGCGCCTCCGCACCGGCCATCGCCGCATTGGTGCAGACATCAGCGCGGATTTAAAAAAACGCGCGCGCCAATCAAGTGGTCAGAAAGTTTGGTACCCCAGGCCAACGCACTCGTAATTTCGCGCCGCCTCGAACACGGAGCAATTATTCTCGTCTCCCACTTTACATCGTTGCTGGGGCGGGTCAGCGGGTAGGGCATCCTGATAACCGGCGAGGTGGCAACTATCCAGCGCGTCCATGAATGCGCGCCATTCGCGCGCCTGTTTGTCATTGCCCGAATAAGTGTATGAGACTGTCACCGTCTTGTATTGAGAATTCCGACCATCCGCGCAAGACGCAAGCGCCGGCAAAATTGCCGCCAGAATTGCCGGGATTATCAGTAGCCGGACGGTCATCTTTTTTCCGCGGCCGGCCCCGATTCCGCGAGCAGCATTCGCGAAAATGAGGCGTGTGCCACATAACTGTCGTCAAAACCCATTAGATAGCCCGGACCTCGGGGGTCAGACCAGGCAATTTGCATTGAGTAGGACCATGGAACAATACGAAATCCGGATCACAAAAAAAGGCACGACCAGTCCCAAGATCATTCGGGCGGCGCTGGCCAGCGCCTATGCCGCCATCCGCCGGGCCACGATGATTTCCGAGGAGGGCGATCTCGTCGAAGTGTGGCTCGGCTTGTCGTGTGTCTACTCGACCGCCGGTGCGGCCACCTGATTAAGACCACGTGATTCAGGCCGCCTGATTAATAAGGGCTAGACGTTTGGCAGTCGTCCCCAAAAGGTAGCGGAGACTTTCGGGCTCGATGCGGACTCCGCTAGCCGTTCTGGAGCTTCTGGGAAAGAAGGATTGAGGAGACGGTCTTTTCCACGCCCTCCAATGATCCTATCGCGTCGATCAAGGCATCCAATTTGCCGACATCCTCGACCTCCACCATCGCGATCAGGTCATGCTCGCCGCTTACGGTATAAAGGGCGGTCAGGGACGGCATGGCGGATAATTGCCGCTCCGTCGCGCGTGACAATTTGGGGAGGACTTTGATCATCACGTGCGCCCTGATCAGGCGGCGGTGATAATCGGGCTTAAGTTTCACAGTGTAACCTTGGATTGGACCTTGCTTCTGCAGCTTTTCCAGCCGGGTATAGACTGCGGCGCGGGACATTTTGAGGACCCGCGCCAGCTTGGCCACTGGCCGGCGGGCGTCTTCGCGCAAAAGCGCCAGCAGCCGCTCGTCAATTGCGTCCAACGACAGAGTGTCGCTTTTTCTAGGCATTTTGTCGAATTATTGCTGCATTTGTGACGGTTTTCAACTTTAAACTGGATAGCACCTGCTGGAGACTGACGCAGACATTCTGGCGAGGACGCAATGCGTGACATTCTACTGATCGGAGCAGGTAAAATCGGTGAAACCATTGCCGATATGCTTTGCGCGTCCGGCGACTATAAAGTGACAGTGGCAGATCGGTCCGATCATCAACTGCAAAGACTGCCGCGCCGCGCGCATTTGAAGACTCTCGCGCTGGATGTCGCCGATGCGGAAGCTCTGGCGACTTCGCTGAAGGGCCGCTACGCGGTTCTGAGCGCGACGCCATATTCCGTCACCGGCCCGATCGCCTCGGCCGCTCGACAAGCCGGGGTCCATTACCTGGACCTCACCGAGGATGTGGCCAACACCCGGTTGGTCAAAACGCTGGCGGTGGGAGCAGAAAGCGCTCTTATTCCGCAATGCGGCCTGGCGCCCGGTTTCATCTCTATCGTGGCGCAGGACCTAGCGCGGCATTTCGATCGCCTGGATACCGTGCGGCTTCGGGTCGGCGCATTGCCGCTCTATCCGTCCAACGCGCTCAATTACAATCTCACCTGGTCCACGGACGGGGTAATCAACGAATATGACGAGCCTTGCGACGCGATCGTCGATGGTGAGTTGCGCGAAGTAGCGCCGTTGGAAGAGTTGGAGGAATTCTCGCTCGACGGCATCCGGTACGAAGCGTTCAACACGTCTGGTGGCCTGGGCACGCTGTGCGAGACGCTGTCGGGCAAGGTGCGCCAGCTCAACTACAAGACAGTCCGCTATCCCGGCCATCGCGACATCATGAAAACCTTGATCCAGGATCTACGCCTTGGCGAACGCCGCGAACTCCTGAAGGACGTTCTGGAACACGCTTTGCCGGCGACAATGCAGGATGTGGTTCTGGTGTTCGTGACCGTCTCCGGTTATCGCAACGGCCAATATCTGCAAGAAACTTACGCCAACAAGATTTATGGCTCCGAAGTCTGTGGCATAGCGCGCAGCGCCATTCAGATCACGACGGCGGCCGGAATTTGCGCCATGCTGGATCTGCTTGCTGCCGGAATTCTGCCGCAGAAGGGCTTTGTGCGTCAGGAAGAAGTGAGCCTTGCCACCTTTCTCTCCAACCGCTTTGGCAACGCTTATGGCGGTCCGGGACCGGCGCCCGCCAGCCGGGCAGCCTGACGCCGCGCATCATATTCATCATTAGTCATGTCAAAGCATCTGCAAGTCTTGCTGACCGGTCCGGCTGCGCCTTTGGCCGAGCATGTTCGGGTGCCCGCCAAAATCGAGCGCGAAGAGGGCGATCTGGTGTCGCGCGCGGTCATCACCGCTGCTCTCAACCTTCACTTATTGGCTGGTGTGCTGGAGCGTGTGCCAAGCGGCCGGGCCTATGTCGAAGATTTGGTACGGGAGAGAAAGAAGCTCGCCTTCGATCATGGCGCCATGCGCACCGTGGCGCTTGCCGGGATGGGCGGCCTGCCCGCCGGACAGAACGCCATCACCCGGGTGCTGGAGCCCTTGGGGTATCACTGCACCCACACTTATCCTATGGCGCGGCTTAACATGACGGGCCGGTCCTACACCCATCGCGATTTTCCTGAAGATCTGCCGCAATTTTTTGTGAGTGAGTTGCACCCGGAACGCTTCTCACATGCTTTCCAAGCGGCTGTGCGGCGCGTAACGTCCAGCTCGACCGATCCGCTCACGCCAGAGGACAAGGCGTTGCTCGCAACACTAGGGACCAAAGGTGCATTGAAGCTGGAAGATGCCTCGGCCCTTCTGCCCAGACTGATCGATTGTTTTTCCCGCCGGCACGCCACTCCGCGCTTGACCGATTATGAAACGCTGCTCGCGGAATCCGCCGAAATGGCTTGGATTGCGACCGAAGGGAACGCCTTCAATCACGCCACCGACCGAGTGCCCTCTTTGGAAGAGGTGGTGACACATCAGCGTGCGCTGGGCCGCCGGGTGAAGGACCAAATCGAGGTTTCTGCTTCCGGACGGGTGTGCCAGACGGCATTTCATGCCGATCCAGTGATGCGGGATTTTCTGGGCGAAAATGGCGCTATCCACTGTCGCGAAGTGCCCGGCTCCTTTTTCGAGTTCATTCAGCGCGCGCCTTTCTCTGGTGAAGGCGGGCTTGATCTTGCCTTCGACACCAACAACGCACAGGGCATCTTTAAGATGACGGCGGCATGATGCAGGCGGGAGCGGATGCGCGCGCGCTTTTGACCAGACTGAATCTCTCCTCAGGCATGGGAGAAGGTCGCGCTTCTCCCATCGACGGTTCGTCCATGCCCGCCGTGAGCGAGAGCGGCGGCGCTGCATTGGAGTCTGCCATAGCCGCTTCGGTTCACGCTTTTCCTCTTTGGCGGGACACGCCTGCGCCGGTTCGGGGCGAATTGGTGCGCCGCTTCGGCGAAACGTTACGCGCCAACAAGGACGCGCTGGGCAGGCTGGTGACTCTGGAAACCGGCAAAATGCTGTCGGAAGGCCTGGGCGAAGTTCAGGAAATGATCGACATCTGCGATTTCGCGGTCGGCCTGTCGCGCCAGCTTTATGGCCTCACCATCGCATCCGAGCGCCCAAGTCATCATATGCGCGAAATGTGGCATCCGCTGGGGCCCGTCGGGATCATCTCGGCGTTCAATTTTCCGGTGGCAGTGTGGGCCTGGAATGCGGCCCTGGCGCTGGTCTGCGGGGACCCCATTCTCTGGAAGCCGTCGGAGAAGACACCGCTTTCCGCCTTCGTGGCGGAATCGCTTTTGCAAAAAACCATCGCAGACTTCGCGCCAGCGCCCAAGGGGCTGTCCGCCCTTCTGATTGGCGGAGTCTCATTGGGCGAGGCGCTCACCAGCGATGCGCGGGTGCCGCTGATATCCGCGACCGGCAGCACGAGGATGGGCCGCGCGGTTGGAGCGGCGGTCGCCGCGCGGTTCGGCAGGTCGCTTTTGGAGCTGGGCGGAAATGCCGCCACTATCGTCTCGCCATCGGCCAATCTCGACCTCGCTGTACGGGCAATTTCCTTTGGCGCGGCGGGCACTGCGGGACAACGCTGCACCAGCCTGAGAAGGCTGATCGTCCACGATGCCATCTATGATCAGCTCCTGTCCCGTTTGAAGCGCGCTTACGCCAGCTTCACGGTGGGAGATCCGCGCGATGCCAAGACGCTGATCGGTCCGCTGATCGATCAGGGCGCTCTCGCAAGCATGGGCGAGGCAATGGCGGCGGCGCGGGCGGCAGGCGGTACGATCTCGGGCGGCGAGGAGCGCGGCGGGCTTTACGTGAGCCCAGCGATTGCAGAGATGCCAGGCCAGGTCGAAATCGTCCGGCACGAGACCTTTGCACCCATTCTGTATGTATTGCGTTATTCGGACTTCGATCAGGCGATCAAATTGCTGCGCGATGTTCCTCAGGGACTTTCCTCATCCATCCTCACGATGAACCTGCAGGAAGCCGAGCAGTTCCTCTCGGCGGCAGGCTCGGATTGCGGAATCGCCAACGTCAATATGGGTCCATCCGGCGCAGAGATCGGTGGCGCCTTCGGCGGCGAAAAGGAAACAGGCGGCGGCCGTGAAAGTGGATCGGATGCCTGGAAAGCCTATATGCGCCGGCAGACGCAGAGCATCAATTACGGCCGCGATCTTCCTTTGGCCCAAGGCGTAGCGTTCGACGTTTAGTTCACCGGCCGGCCACTGCTGGAAAAAGGACGGGAAGAAACTTATGCTGGCACGGGCCGCTGGCAGGGGGATTTCATGTCCAAAGATTGCTGGTTGTTGGTGTCAGGTCTTTTGATCGGCGCAATCTTCCCTTCAGCCGGCACTGAGGCGCAAATTTCAACTCCCCAGCAAGTTGCCGAGCAGATCCAGCGGGACGCCAAGATTCCGCAGATGCAGATCGGCGATGAGTTTCTTCGGCTGACGGTTCCTGGTGAGACGATGGGCGAGACCGTCGGCGTCTCTCAGAACAGCAAAGGCCACATCTTCGTTTATTCCCGTACGCACCCTACCGGCATCGCGCGCGGTGCGGCCGCCGCCCGCCTGTGGGAATTCGATTCAAGCGGTACCTTCGTCAAGGAGTGGGGTCCCCACAATTACGCAGAGTCCTTCGCGCATAATGTGCGGGTCGATCCCAACGACAGTGTTTGGATGGTGGATGAAGGCTCGGGCATGATCGTCAAGTTCGATCCGCAAGGAGTGCCGGTCGAGGAGCTTGGGCGCACGCCGGAAGCCATCGACTATCTGGAAGAAAATGTCGAGAAGGCCGGCCGCGGCTATGAGCGCGCCGGCATGGCCATCATCAACAATCGTCCTGTCGACCCAATCCGAAATATCCATCCTAACGGTTCGACGGGCGTGTTCAACCGTCCGACCGACGTTGCCTGGGACTCAAAAGGCAACATCTATGTCTCCGACGGTTACGGGAATTCACGCATCGTGAAGATTGCGCCCGGCGGCCATTGGCTGAAAACAGTGGGGACATGGGGCACGGGCGAAAATCAATTCAACATCGTCCACAGTCTCTCTGTCGACAAGGACGATAATATCTACGCGGCGGACCGCAACAATCACCGGATTCAGGTCTATGACACGGACCTCAATTTCAAGCGTTCGATCATCGGCGAAGGCGCGCCCTGGGGAATTTGCATCACGCCGGCGGGCCGGGGTCCTCAATATCTTTTCAGTGCCGACGGCACCACTGGACGGATTTACAAGATCGATCTTGCGAGCGGAAATCTCGTGGCTTGGGCTCAGACCAGTCTGGGTCACGGCGAAGACGATGCCGGGCGCCTGGTCCACGAAATATCCTGCGTCTCGGCAAATGTCCTTTATCTGGGATCCGCCATTCTCTGGGACGTGCAGCGCGTAACCATCAAATAAGCGCTGGTTGGTCCGGGACGGGGCATGGACCAAAGTCCAATCGCGCTCCGGATTTCTCTTGGGCTTGAATCCGGAATTGAGTTTCCCTCCATGGTCCGGACAATGTCGGGCGCAATTCATAAGGGGAAGGCGAACGGCCGGCCCAAGGGCACGATCCGCTGGGCGCTACTCAGGCCCTTTGTCAACCGGCCGCTCCTCATTACCGCTATTCTGGGCGGCCTGGGGTTCTATTTTGCCAGCGGTCCCTGGGTCGCGCGCGACGTATCCCGCGCACTGATCGGCTGGAACTGCGGCGTGGTGATCTTTCTCTCCCTGATCTATCTCATCTCTCGGCGCGCCGATGCGGATGAGATCAAGCGCAGGGCGATCGAAGTTGACGAAGCGGGCCACATCATGTTGGTCCTCACCATCCTGGCCTCGATCGCCAGCGTCGGTGCACTCGTAGCGGAACTTTCCGGGGCCAAGGGCCAACCGGCGGCCGGACTGCGCGTCATTCTGGCCGCGTCCACCGTGATCCTGTCATGGCTTCTGGTCCATGTCGTATTCGCGCTCCGCTATGCTCACATCTATTATCTGGCCGAAAAGAACGGCCGGCCCGTGGGCGGGCTTCAGTTCGGCGATGAAGGCGAGCCGGACTACTGGGACTTCCTGCATTTCTCCCTGGTGATCGGTGCCACTTCACAGACCGCGGACATCGGATTTAGTTCCCGGGAAATGCGACGCTTGGGAACCCTGCATACGCTGGTCGCTTTCGGCTTCAACACCGCGATTCTGGCGACCATGATCAATCTTGCCGCCGGTCTTTTTTGAATAATTGCCATTGGACAAAGGTCCAATTGAAGCTTTTCCGCCGCGCAGAGAGGGTTTTTACCGCTGCCGGGAGATCTTGATGAAATCCGGTCTTTTTCTTGTCCTTGCCATGGCGTGCCTCTTGGCCTGTCTTGCGGCGACCAACATCGCGTCCGCCCAGACCAAAGCGGACCAATGTGCGGCCTACGCCAATCAGGCCATGGCAAATACACCGACCTCGACCGGAACGGCCCGGGGCGCCGCCCGGGGCGCGGTGGGCGGCGCGATATTCGGAAATGCGGGAGCAGGCGCGGCCGCCGGCGCGGTGGCCGGCACCGTGCGCCGTTCCAACCAAAAGACCCAGAATTACAAATACTACTACGACAGTTGCATGGCGAAATAAGCACGAGAAGGCGGTCCCACCGCATACCCCGGGCGGTTGGACGAAGCGCCCCTGGCCCCGCCAAAACGGCGGGGCCTTTTTTTGCTCTTCTGTGTCGAGGAGGTCCGGCTACTTCTTCTTCGTTTCGTCCGGCAGTACACCGGGAGGCGCTTCGTCAGTCTGCTGCATTTGCTCGATGGCGACTTTGGTCGCGCCCTTGGGCGGGTTGAAGACGAATTGGTTGGCATCGGCCGGCGCATCGGTCCGCCAATCCGTGATCATGATCGTGTACTCCGGAGCTTGCGCCACGGTTTTGCTGGTAATGACATATTTGCGGGGGATGGGCTTATCGCCCACCTGAACCCAGATCTGCCAATCTACATCGGGCGTGCGGAAGGCAAGAAGATCGCATGGCACGCCATTGACCACACCGCGGCCGATATGCCGGGAGTCAAGCAGGCCTTCCGTTAGCTCGCCATAAGCGTTGGCCGAGAAGATGTCGGCACCGGGAAATTCTGCAGTGGTGTTGTCGCGGATGCGGTCCACCAGATTATCAATCGTGCCAGGCGAGTCGATCTGGGTATATGCGTTCAAATTCTTTCCCAGAATCGTGAATGTCTTGCCGTCGAAATTCATCACCACGTCGGCAAACCCGCCGGTGCGAGTCACGTAGATCTTGTCGGGACGCGAGATCACGAGCTTGCCAGAGCTGGCGAACGTGATTTTTTGAAGACTTGACGTCACCACATCGACGTCGGAGTTATAGCTGGCAGAAATGTTCTTCTGTGCCGCCACATAATCGGACATTGCCTTCAGGATACGCAGAGCGTCGTCCGCATAGGCCGGAGTGGACGCGATAAGCGCCATAGCTACCAGTGCCATCTTGCTGACAATATTCATCGTGTGTCCCTTAATCGATTGCCCGCGGCGGACGCGGCATGAATCCGGCGGGAAAGAATGGCGGGGTCCCGCATAAATGCGAGGACCCCGCGCCCGCTCCTCTAGCCGCGCTGAGCTACACGACGGCGCTTGGGCTTCAGATTGTCGATATCCTGCTGCATCCCCTGCACTTTGGTGTCGAGGTTGCTGATGTCGCTATGGGCCTGGTTGGCGGATTGCTGCGCCGCCTGCGCGGCCGACATCGCAGCTTGCGCCTGCTGTTGCGCTCCATTGGCGGTTTGTTGTGCCGCCGCTGCCGATTGCACCGCCTGGTCGGCGGTCGTTTGCGCCTTCTGGACTTCCTCCGTGGTGGCGCAACCGCCCATGACAAGAAGCGTGGCGCCCATCAACGCGGCCAGGGAAGCGTTGCGAGTTAATGTGTGCATGATGGGGACTCCTTATTACCAGTTTCAATAGTCGCGAGCGGGAATGCCCGTTTTCGGGAAAACCCACGCCCGTGGATCACCCTTAAGGGGATTGTGCGCCTTGGCCGCGGCGCCTCAATTAGACCTAGGTCCAACTGCCGCCTTTGGGGGCCACGACGCACAATCCCCCACCATGATGATAGGTGGTCTATCGAGGCGACCTTTGAGTTGCCTGGGCGGTTTTGCCTGCTTGCTGCTGGTCGGCGCAGCCTGGCCCGCATGGGGTGCACCCAAGGGATTGGGCGATCCGGCTGTTGTGTTGGACAATAGTGAGACGGCGCAGCAAGCGCTTCAGGACCTGCTTCTGGCACGCGCTGCCGCGAACGTGCAGTCGCCGCTTCAGATCCAAATACTTGCTTTCTACAACGCGCGGGATTTCGCGCCGGTCTGGACTGGAAGTGACGCCGCCGAAAACATGGCGCAGGCGGTTCTGGCGCAATTGCAGAATGCGTATGAACAGGGCCTCAATCCAAACGATTACGTTTCGCAGCCGCTTCTGAAACAGCCGCCGGACGGCGGACCTGCTGCTGCTGCTTACGACTTGGCGCTTACCGATGCACTGTTCCGCTACGCTTCCGATGTTGCACTCGGCCGTGTTGAGGCGCACGCGGCCTACAAGGATGTCCGTCTTCCTGGCCATAATCTGGATATTGCGTCGCTCTTGGCCAACGCACTGGCGCGCGCCGATCTTGCTTCTCTTTTTGCCGCACTTCCTTCACCTCATCCCGAGTATCATGAGTTGGCTGCTGCGCTCGCGCGCTATCGCGCCATCATTGCTTTGGGCGGCTGGCCGGCGGTCCCGGTTAAGGATGGCATCTCGCTCGATGGCAATGACCCCGTGGGCAAATTGCTGGTCCGACGCCTGGCCTTCGAAGACCCTCTCTTGGCATCCAATCGCCGGCCTTCGCCCACCGACGTCGAGATGGCGCTGGTGCGCTATCAGATCCGCAACGGATTGAAGGCGGACGGCAAGGCAGAACGTGAAACGTTGGAGTCGCTCAATGTCCCGCCCGCCGTGCGGATGCGGCAAATAATAGCCAATATGGAGCGCTGGCGCTGGCTGCCGGATGGTTTCGAACGCGACTATATCCGCGTCAACGTTCCGGATCAAAGCGTTGACCTGATCGAAAACGGTATCGTCGTGCTTCACTCTCTCGTCGTCATCGGCAAGAAAAAAACTCCCACGCCCATTTTGCGTACCGAGGTGGTTGCTGTTGTCGCCAATCCGCCCTGGGACCTTCCCGACGACATCGCCGCCCGCCAGGTTCTGCCGCATCTGAGGGAAAATTCAAAATATCTCGCCAGCCACAAATTCACCTTGGTGGACGGACCGGCGAGCGATCCTGAAGGCGCAGGTATCGATTGGCGCAAGGTCAGGCCCGATCATCTGCCATACCAGATCGAGCAGGCGCCGGGACCGAACAATGCGCTGGGTCGCTATATGCTCGACTCCCCCAACGATTTCGACGTCTATATGCACGACACGCCCAACAAAAAACTGTTTACCTTGAGCGATCGCGAGGCCAGCAATGGCTGCGTGCGGGTAGAAGAGATCGCCACCCTGGCCAGAATGGTCCTCAACCAGGACGGTCAAAATGAGGAGGCCCTGGACGGGGCACTTGCCTCTCCACAAACCCAAAATCTGGCGTTGTCGCGTCCGCTGCCAGTCTACATGCTTTATTGGACTGCGATCGCGGGATCCGACGGTACGGTGGGATTCCGTCCAGACCTTTATAATCGCGATGCTGCGCTGCTCGCCAAAATGGGCGCAAATGCCGTGCGGACTGCCAAGCCCGCGCCGCTTGCCAAGCCACAATCCGTCACGCTCCCGTCCGGAATTTCTCAGCCGATCAAATCCCAGGCCCCAAAGCCAAAGACGAAGGCGGTGCCGATCGGGGCGCAGACTCTCTAGGATAAGCGGCCTAGATCGAAATCACATTGTCGTCATCGTCGTCGTAGGCCGGGTCGGTACAATCCTCATGGCCGAGACAATCGGGCGCGGCGCCGTCGCTCGGCGCTGGAAGGGTCAATTCCCAGCCATGACCGCGCAGCGTGGCAGCCGGAGGGGTATGCAGCACGATAATGTTGGGCGGTGGCGCCGGAGCTTGTTTCGGCTTTACCAGGCTCCATGCCGCGGCGCCGCCCAAGAGGAAACTGGCGGCGAGCAGAAAAGTCAACGGGAGACGGTTCTGCATGCAAACGGCCTTTTTGGCGGATTTTAGTCCACAAAGAAAAAGCCCCAATGGGACCTAGGTCCAATTTACGTCAATTGAGATGGGGGCAGGCGCTTGGGATCCATTTCTTCCAAGTCCCGCTCCAGGAAATAGTTCAGGAACGTCCGGATGGCGGCAATCGCCGCCAACTGACCGATGTCGGTCCAGGTCGGCGAAATTACGCTGCGCACAATGTCGGCGGCCAACGCGAATTGCAGTCCCAAAATCAGCCAGGTGCCGAAGCGCACAAATAACGCCTTGCGCCAGCCTGCTTCCACGACGTGGCGCAGCAAATGCGGGAGTACGCCCGCAAAGGCCTCGCCCGCACCATAGCCGATGAGGATGATCGCGACGACTTCAATGGCCCGGGCGATCGAGCCGGCTAACTGCCGGAGCAGATCTTCCATCGGCGGCCTTCAGGCATCGCGCCGAACCACGCAGCGGAATCCCAGGTGGCAGGCTGCGGTATCGATCGGCTGAGCCATCCGGGCGGCCGGGCGGTAGCGCCGGCAGTAATTGGGCGCGCAAAGATAGGAACCGCCTTTCATCACCTTGCGGGGAATGGGGAGGCTGGTGGCGAAGACGTCGATGCTGCCATCGCGCTCACCGCCTCTGGGGTTGCGTGCGTTGTCGCCGCAGCAATCGACTGTCTTATGACTCGGCGCATACCAGTCAGCGGTCCACTCCCAAACGTTGCCGATCATGTCGAAAAGCCCATAGCCATTGGCCGCGAACAGGTCGACTGGCGAGGTGCCTTCATACCCGCCGCAAGTAAGGTTTTGCCAAGGAAACTCGCCTTGCCAGGTATTGGCCATCACATAACCCTTGGGCATGAACTCTTCGCCCCAGGCGAATTCGGCGCCCTCCAACCCCCCGCGAGCGGCGTATTCCCATTCCGCTTCGGTAGGCAGCTCCTTGCCGGCCCACTGCGCATAGGCCATCGCATCCTCATGAGCGATTTGCACTACAGGATGTTTGGACTTGGCGGTGAGGCTCGATTTAGGACCGAAGGGGTGGCGCCAATCGGCGCCGATCACATAGTTCCACCAATTATAATGGTTGCGTGTGTCCACGAAACGATGGGGCTTCTGAAAAACGATCGAGCCAGGCGCCAGCATGTGAGGAAGCGCGCCTGGATAATCCTCGGCACGTACGGGTCTTTCTGCGACCGTCACATAGCCGGTTTCGTCGACGAAGGTATCGAAATCCTCATTTGTGACAGGATGACTGTCGATCCAAAAACCGTCCACCCAAACGCGGTGGGCGGGAGCTTCCTCCGCATAATGCCTGTCTGATCCCATGAGGAAGTTGCCGCCGGGAATGCGCACCATCTCCGGATGCGTGGGATGACCGGCGAGTTTGTTGCGCTGCTGCGGCTCGCCGGCTAGCGACATTTCCAATCCTCTTTTGCCGGGGCGCAAAATCCCTTGCCGTCGCGCGGCTTGCTCGCGCCCTCGCCGCCACAAGACCATGAAACCACCTCCAACAGCCGCCATGACGCTAGCGCTGGCGCCCTTTGCCGGGCGATTGGACCAAGGTCCAATGGCGTCAAATGGCGGCTATCACGCCCCCAATTGATAGGACAGCCTGAGCTCGATCTTGAGACGGTAGACCGGATAATTGTCGACGATTGGGGCACTCACTTCCAGCGAAGTGATAAACCGATCGCCGATGGCGCGGCCGATCTGAGCGTCCAGCGGCAGGAAAAGGCGGCCGGTTTGCGTCTTCACTTTCGCACCGAAATTGTAGCGGATATCGGTGGAGGGAAAGAGAACGAAAAACCATTTGTCCGGTAGCGCGATCCTGAGTTCAGGCGAAAATTGCAGGTTGCTTGTGGGTGTCGAAGCAAAGCTTTGGGCGAAGGTGAAGGAATAGCGGAACTCGGGCAGGAAGTAGCTGCCGGGACTGATTTCCGGGAGCATGTAGCGGTATCCCGCGATCGGCAGCATGTCCCAGCTCCCGCTGCCGAAGGGCTTGCCCGAAACAGCGGGGCTCATGATCTCATCGCCCAACCCCAGGGCCTGACGGTCGTCCAGAATGTGGCCGACGTAACCCAGGAAAAGCAATCGGCCAACGCCCGTTTGATAGTCCCCGTCTGGATTCCCCGCCGACATGGCGTTGCTGAAAGTGATGGGAAGATCTCCGCGCAAGCCCATCTGCCAATCCGGGATGAAATCCTCCCTGAAGTTTCGTCGCAGGATCACCTGTTCCTTGTCGTTGCGCGTCGCCATCGAGTCATTTTCAAAATGATAGCGGATGTCGAACGTACGCACGGGCTGGGTAATGTCGTCATCATCGGTCGCCTGCGCGGCTTCACCTTCATTGCCGGGTTGCGCGCTGTTGGCCTCTTGCGCGTTGGCACGGAGCGGACGCGAAAAAAGCGCCAGGCTCAGGCCCAGCACGCACGCCCAACAGCATGATCGGTTCGCGGCGCGCATGGCCGGAATACCTTACGACTTCCCAGCCATGCTAGGAGCTGCCGAAAACCGGTTTATTGGACCTAGGTCTAATCCAACCTCGCCGTCAATGTTTCCAACCGCTGGCTCACCTCTTGGGCATCAGGGCGTCGACGATCTGATCCACGCTGAAGCTGGCGGCCTTCTGCCGGGGCGGGAATTCCTTGAAGCTTTCGAGCCATTGGTGGACCACAGCCTGCGCCGCATACATGTACGGCACATGCTCGATGAACCAGTCATTGTATTTGAAACTGTCCTCGCCGCGCTCGAATGGATCCGCCCTGAGATCGAATATCTTGGGAATGCGCATCGCCGAAAGCGGCTCGCGCCAGACGTCCAGTGCGCGGGCGCGCTGTTCGCTGAATACGATCTTGTACTGGTGGATGCGCAGCGCCATCAGGTCGCCGTCATCGCTCCAATAAAGAAATCCCTGGCGCGGAGAATGCTTCTCCTTGCCGGAGAGGAAGGGCAGCAGGTTGAGACCGTCGAGATGGACCTTGAAGGTCGTGTCGCCGATCTTGTAGCCCTTCTTCACCTTTGACACGAGGTCGGGCTCGCCCGCAGCGGCGGCGAATGTGGGGATGAAGTCCTGCAGCGAGAAGATGTCGTTGATCACTCGGCCGGGTTCGATCACGCCGGGCCAGCGCATCACGCAAGGCACGCGCCAGCCGCCTTCCCAATTGGTGTCCTTCTCGCCGCGGAAAGGCGTCGAGCCACCGTCCGGCCACGACATGCATTCGGCGCCGTTATCAGTGGTGAAGACCACGACCGTGTTGTCGGCCACTCCGAGTTGGTCCAGTTTGTCCAGCAATTGCCCCACATAGCCATCCAGCTCCACCATGCCGTCGGGATAAAGTCCGTGTCCCGTCTTGCCCACCGATGGCGGTTTCAGATGCGTGAATACGTGCATGCGTGTGGTGTTGAAGTAGCAGAACCAGGGCGCACCCTCGTTGGTCTTGCGCTCGATGAAGTCGAGCGCAGAGGCCAGGAATTCCTCATCCACCGTTTCCATGCGCTTGCGGGTGAGCGGGCCAGTATTCTCGATCACCTGCTTGCCGACTTTGCCGAACACTGGATCCACAGTGGGGTCGTCCTTGTCGGCGGCCTTACATTTCAAGACGCCGCGTGGCCCGAATCTCTTGCGGAATTCCGGATTCTTGGGATAGTCGGGATATTCCGGCTCTTCCTCGGCATTGAGGTGATATAAGTTGCCGAAGAATTCGTCGAAGCCGTGCACCGTGGGCAAATGTTCGTTGCGGTCGCCCAGATGGTTCTTGCCGAACTGGCCGGTGGCATAACCCAGATTCTTGAGAAATTGCGCCACGGTAGGGTCTTCCGCCTTGAGCCCCAGCGTTGCCCCCGGCATGCCAACTTTGGTCAGGCCGGTACGAATCGGCGTCTGTCCGGTGATGAAGGCCGCCCGCCCGGCGGTGCAGCTTTGCTGGCCATAGCAATCGGTAAAGTTCGCGCCTTCCTTGGCGATGCGGTCGACATTGGGTGTTCGGTACCCCATAATGCCGTTGTTGTTGCAGCTGATGTTGAACCAGCCGATGTCGTCGGACATGATGAAAAGAATGTTGGGCTTGGCCGATTGTTGCGGCAGTGCGGGCATCGGGATCTCCTGCTTGCGGGGCTGAAAGCTAGAAGAAACGGAAAAATCACTCGATTGGGCCAAAGTCCAATTTCGGGCGCGCCATGGCCCGTAGGTTCCATCGGAGCATTATCCACAATCTAAACGCATCCGGTTCCCGCAACCTGCAATGCGCCATGTTAGTTAGTAAAAGTGTCATCACCGGGTGAGTCACGTGTATCTGGATGAATCGCTGTTCTCGGCGGGCGGAGGAGATTCCGGCCCGTGCTGCTGCGCATGCAAGGCGCCGATTCTGCAAGGTCAGCGCACTACGCGGCTGAATTTTGCGAGCGATCCCAGTGGCGCTAAGGGATTAACAGGCGATTATCACCTGGCCTGTAGCAAGCCTTTCGATTCCCTCGCCCGCGCCATCAACATGATGGCCCGTTTCGGCCGTTGACCGGCTTCAGCGCCTGCCGCCACGGAAGCCGCCTCCCCTAAATCCGCCGCCACCACGGTAACCGGAGAAACCGGTGGCACGTGAGCCCGAGTAATTTTTGTTACTCGGATTGTAATTGCCGCGATTCTGCGTCACGCGCTCGTGGTTGAGCGACGCATTGGCCTGCGTCGAGGTGAAGCGATTGCTGGCGTCCACTTTCTCCCAACTGCCGCTTTGATTGTAGCGATAGACATTTCCATCCTTGCCGGCATAGATGTCGCCGTTGATGTTGGCGACATCGCCGCGGCTGACCTCGCCCGTGGCGCTGTCATAGCGTATGCCGCCCACGCCTTTCGCGGTGCCTGCTGCGCCCGTGCTGTTGAAGGCGCCGCTGGCGATCGCGCCGGAGTCGGTGCGGGCGGCCCCGCCCACTTGCCGCGTCACCTGTCCTGTGTTGGTGTTGACCACCGTGCGCCCGCCGGCCACCGCACCATTTCCCGTATAGATATTGCCCACCGCCCCACCATGGCCCGCCACCACGCGCCCGGTCTGCGGATTATAGCGGATGCCAGCCGCAGCTGCGGCGGTGTTGCCCGTATAAATGTTTGTGTTGCGACCGGCAAAGCCGTAGCCGCGTCCTCCAGTGACTGTGTTGTAAAATCCGCCCGCGCCCGCGCGGCCGTAATTGCCGGACCATGGATTGGCCCACGCGGCAGCCGTTCCCGCCACCACACTGTTTCCCCAGCGACCATAGACATTGGCGGCCACCGCACCACCCCAAGCCCAGGGATAGTAATAGCCGGGCCAATATCCGCCCCAAGGTCCCCACCACGGATCGTACCAGGGATCGTAATAGCCCCAGCCGAATGCCAGCGACCATCCGACCGCGGTGCCATAGGCGAAGGCCGCACCATAACCATAAGTCGCAGGACAGCCATACCAAGTCGTGCCGATCCATGGATCGCAAGGATAGCCCGTGCCATAGACCACTACGCCATTGGAAACCGCGGTGCCGTAATAGCCTGGCGTGTAACCTACAAAGACATCGTTTCCGTCCGCGCCATAAACCCGCGCATAGGTCACATAATGCACTGGAGATGAAGAGGGGATCGTATAGATGGCAGGGGGCACGCTGGTGGCCACCGTCCAGGGCCCATTGGGTGAGGTCTCGGAAACGAACCACACCCCATCGGTCAACGCGTAATAACTGCGTCCAGGCACATTGATAATCGGCGTCGCCGAATTTATCGCATAGCTGAGATTGGTGCCCTGGACGGGCTTGAATTGCGGCGCTCCGTCATATCGCGCCGTGAAATTCGCATGGGATTTGTCCACGGTCGCCGTCTGGGGAATGGAATTGGCGATGAGTGCTTCTTCGGCTTCGTTCGTTCCCGCTACCGAAGCCAGTACAGCGCTCTTGGGACTCGATGCTGGTATCTTGGCGAAATCGGGAGGCAGTGCATTGGCCGCGACATAGGTCCAGGGCCCGTTGTTGGACGATGCGGTGAACCAGCGGCCGGAGATCAGCACATACCAGGCATTGTTTGCGCTGGTATCCACGAACACGTCGGCGGGCGTGTTGTTCACATAGCTAAGCGCGGTAGCCGGAATGGCCGAAAATTCCGGCTGACCATTTACGGAAATAAGTTCGGTCGGCCGGCTGCGAACAAAGATGGCGGGGAATTTGCCGGACTGGAACACATCGGCGATGTCTGCGGGCACGTCCTTCTGCGCCGGCGCCTCGTTGGCGGCGACTGCCGCCTGCATTGCCTGGTTAAGGGGCGCGTCCACCGTCGCAGCCGCACTCCAAGGCCCGTCCAGCGACGCAGCGCTGGCCCAGTGACCGCCATAGCCCAGATACACGCGGCCTTTATAGCGAAGTAGCAGCGAGCGGGTGTTGATGATCGATTCCACACCGTTTATGCCGGTAGATTTCCACACCGGCTGGCCGTCCACCGGCACCAGTACGGCGGAAGCGAACGAGAAGATGATGTCGGGCGGCGTATTGTTGACGTAAACCGCGGTCACGGTCCTGGCGGCATCATTCGCGGCCAACCCGGCTTCGATCTGGCTGAGATTTGCCACTACGGCGGTGCCAGTGGCCATGCTTTGCGCCAATTTCAAATAATCGGACTCTTTGACTTGATCGCCGGGAAAATTCGCCCGCTCGAAGGTGATATTGTCCAACGTGACGGTGTTGGCATCGCGGTCGGTTTCGGTTCGCGCGGTGAACCGCAGCACGCCGAAACTGTTCTGATCCACGGTTTTGCCGTTTGCGTCGGTTGTCCTGCCGGTCTTCACGGCCATCACCGCGCGCGCGGTGAGTTTGTTGCCTGTCCAGGAATCGAGTTCGGGGCGATACAAGGAAAATTCGACGCCATTGACAGTGTACTGGCGCGGCCAGGGGCGCCCATCCAAAGTGCGCGGCGCCGACGCGCTGATCATCGTCGTGGCGGGCAAATTGGCGGCGTGCGCGGGAACGGACAGAGCCACGATCGCGACGGCCATCCTCAATACGCTAGGTGATAAGGATTTGCGCGGCATAATGAGCCTCCCGAATACCAAGCGGGGCCCGTCCGGTGTGGAACTGTAGAAACTTGGGTTTTGAGGCACGATTGGACTTAGGTCTAACGGTGGTGATCTGTGAAGGGGAATAGCGCCATCGCGGGATTTGGCGGCCGGCACGCGCCGGCTCATGCCGGCTATTCCGCCGAGGCGCGATTCAAGTTTTCTCACATCAAGTGAAAGAAGACCGAGACGAAGGCGAAAATGCCGGTCAAAAGCAGCACGATGGCGACCGGCATGCCGGAGGTGTGCCATTGTCTTTCGTCGATACCGGCGATGGCACGGAATTGCTCGCGCCAAAGATAGCGAAGGCCCTTTTGATACTGAAAAATCGAGACAGCCAGCGCAAGGACGCCGGTGCCGATCAGGATCAGGCCAAGACGGCGTGCAGATTCCGGCCTCATGGTTTGGCCGCTGGCGGCCGCGATGCTCTGCAAACGCTGGAAGAATTGAACGATGGTGAAACCAAACCCGATCAGCGCGATGGCGGTCCTGACCCACGCCATCAGGGTTCGCTCTAGCGCCAATCGCGTACGGATCCAGGCAAAATTATTCGAAACGCTGGGTTCGGCGACAAAGCGGCCTGAGGCGTCGTTCATAAGAAAAATCCGCTAACGGTTCGGACCAGCGTCATGGGCGATATTTTAGTGAGGGCGGCGGGAATGAACGGCACGACGCTGGCTAACACCACAACCGCCAGATTCCTGATTTCCATCGGTACGATCCTCATAGTGTAGACGCGGCCTACCAGGGTGTAGAGACTGTTGGTGGAGATAAAATCGGCGGTATGAAGCGCGTGACTGGCCGCTTCGTCGTCAAGCCAGCGCTGCTCCCATTGCTGACCAACCGCGCGCGCGATAGCGCCATATTTAAGCGTGCCGTGATGCATCGCATCCATCAATTTTGGTGTGAAAAATAATACCGGGCCCGCAACCAGGACCAGCATGGCAACGATGAATTCGATTACCGGATGGCGGAAGGAAAGAATCCCTTCGCCCATATGGAGAACGCGATTCGCAATGGTCCCCGCCAAAATCGTGGCCATGGCTGCGGGGCCCATTGACAGGCTTTCCAGTGATAAGCCAACGAATTTCAGTCCCGCCGCACCATCGGGATGGGACGGGATCAGGCGCAGATCGAGCCGCGACACTTTGAAGAGAAAACGGGCCCAAAGGATCAGACGCCAGAACCATCCCAGGAGCAGGAACAGAAGAATCGGCAAGCTGACGAATTGGTGCCAGAGCCCGGCTGTGGACGAGCCGCCGCCGCGCAGGTGATGCCAGGCCGGCATCAGGTTCAACGGCATGTCGGACTCGCCCACCGCGATGCCAAGAGCGATCGCGACCATAGCCAATTCCGTCACGCGGGAATCACGCAGGCGGCGCGTGGACTGCACGATCTCGCGGAAGCGCGGCTGGTCCTTTTCCCTGACCGGGCCAGCGTCGCGAAAATACCGCGCCAAGATACTGAGATGCCGCGCCGTGATGTCCTCGCCTAGCACCAGGAGAGGTGCGGAGATGAGCGAACGGGCCAGAACACCATAATCGGTGATGAAGGAGGCGAAACTGCCATCCTTGACTACCAACGACTGAAGCGCGGTGAGGATCGCCAGCGGAAACCAGCCCAACAAGGCCGTAAGCATCGCATACCGCACGGACCGGGTTTTGATACCGGGCTTGCTGAAACGGCCGCTGAGTGGGCCACCCCGAAACCAGTCATCGCCGTCGCGTTCCGTCGCCGCGCCTATACCCGCGTCATGAGAGAGGGGCATGAAGAGGGTCTTCATTTTCCCCTCATGCTGCTTGGAGATGAACTTGGCGTCGGCCTTTGCGCGTCTCCAACTGATCCGCGAAGCGCTCGGCGATGCGCGGCATGCGGTTCGCGATGGCGCCGTGACGGCCATCGCGAAGACCAGGGACAATCGCCGCTCTCGGTTGAACTAAGAAGCGATACGCCAGCGGACCACTAGGACGGGAGATCAGTTCCTGCCAGAATTGGACGGCTACGTCGTTAACCGACATCGCAAGTCCCTTCCGTGTCCCAGGGCCCGCCGGCGCAGGCATGACGACGAACGGCCATGAGGGGATGGGGGGCTGGTCGAGTTCGCCGTCACGTCCCCACAATAGGAGTCTCGAAAAAAAGGACTATTGGCCCTTGGTCCAACGGAGTGCCCATTGAATCGGAAAAAGCAGGAAGCGCTAGAACTTTGCAGCGGCAAAAATCATCTTCGCATCACCACCATTATTATGTGGCATGTAAAATCATTTTCTCCTTATTCGGGAAACGCCAAGGTGGAACGACTTTCCGCCCCCTTGCGCGCATGACAACGTGCAGAGTAATTGCCGTCGAAATTTGATTGGGCAGCGAAAGCGGCTCGATCTCACATAAATCCAAGCTGATTATCTCTACTGCGGACGCTTCCAGATACAAGCGCAGGTCCTCACCGCCTGTACATTTTTGTTTTTCAGGGCCGGGCCGGAGTCAGCTCCAGCTCCAATTGATGATGGAGCTGGGCGATAGCCTCAGCGATGACTTGCCAGGTAACGAAAATCCGCTCAGCTTCCCTGACATCATAGGTAGCGTTCGGCAAAAACGATGTGCCGTTAATTTCGGCGCCGAGCGAAATATCCGCCAAGCCAGGACCTGTCCGCGTTCCGCGGAAAAATTCAGATACCCGCCCTTCAGGTGATGCCACGCCAGAAATGGGGGGCCAAGAACGCCCATGCTAACGCAGCTATATTCGTGCGCGGCCTGATCACCTCCGGCCACGTCCGCCGCCACCGCGTCCACCACCACCGCGTCCGCCACCACTGAACCCACCGCTGCGTCCGCCGCCCGCGCTGCGCGCCGCGGAGCGTCCGCCACCGCCGAACGATCCGCTGCTTCTCGTGCTTCGAGCGGCCTGGCCCGCATAACCGCCACTGCTCCGGCCGCCAAAATTGCTGCTGCCACCACCGAAACTGCTGTTGCCGCGATTGCCCGAAAAATTGCTGCTGCCGCCAAGATTGCCACCGCCACGATTATTCGCGGCGAAATTGCTATTGCCGCCCAAGCCGCCGCCGCGATTATTCGCTGCGAAATTACTGTTGCCGCGGTTGCCGCCACCCAGACCGTTATTGCCGATGCCGTTGTTATTGCCCAGACCGCCGCGGTCACCGCCCAAGCCATTATTATTGCCGATGCCGTTGTTATTGCCCACGCCGCCGCGGTTACCGCCCAAGCCGTTATTATTGCCGATGCCGTTGTTGTTGCCCAAGCCGCCGCGGTTACCGCCCAAGCCGTTATTATTGCCGATGCCGTTGTTATTGCCCAAGCCGCCGCGGTTGTCGGCTAGATTGTTGTTGCCGACGCCCCCACGATTGCCAACTCCATTGCCATTGCCGACGCCGCCCCGATTGCCCAGGCCGTTGTTATTACCGACGCCGCTGCGATTGCCGAAGTTGTTTCCGTTCCCGACATTCGCCCTGCTATTTCCATTGCCAATATTCGCCCTGGCGGAATTCCTGTTAAAGTTGTTGATATTATTGACATTGACGTTGCCGTTGAAGCTGTTGCCGCCCCAGTTGAAGGCATTGCCCCAAATTGCGGCCGTGATGGCAAAACCCGCGCCCCAAGCGAGCCCGGACGCAAAGGCGTAGCCGGCCGGCGGCGGCCAATAATAGGGCGGATAGGATGCATAAGGCCAAGTCCCATAGACAGTCGATGAATTGTAATAGGGGACATAGACCGTGTTGGTTTGTGTGGGCTGAATTACAATCGATTCCCCTTGCTGGGACACCGTCTGTTGCGGACTGCTTTTCAGTGTGCCGGCGGATTGTGCCTGGTGCCGCAGCCGCTGAATCGAGGCCATCACGTCCTGCTGCTGCGCGATGACGGCGCCCCCCAGCGTGTAGCACCAGTCGATCTGATCGCCCATCTTTGTGAGCACGCCGGGAATGTGGGCAAGCGCCTTAACATCATCGCTCCAATTTTGTTGGGCGACCCTGGAATCCAATGCACTCTCAGAAAGATTCGGGTTCGCCTTTTCCCAGGCGGCAGCCTGCTGCACCTGGTCGGGATAGGTGGATGCAATCAGAACTTTCTGCAGAAGCTCGTCGGGATAAAGCGCGATTGGCGCAAGCACCTGGTCGAGTTGGGCCTGGTCGAGGCGTTGTGGTTGTTGCTGTTGTTGCGGTTGCTGTTGTTGCGGTTGCTGTTGTTGCGGCTGTTGCTGTTGCTGCTGAGCATGGGACGGAACAATGCCCGTCAGCACTAAGGGCAAAACGATAAAGGTCGCCGCAACGAACCGCATGGAAGGGCCTAGTTTTAAGTTAGCTTGAGGCGAAGAGGGACCCCTCACCATTGGACCTAGGTCCAATCGGCAGGATTGGTGGCATCCCTAGCCTTGTGGCGCATATCGAGCGGCGGGGCGCGGCATGCTCTGCGCATTCGCGCGCGGTAACTGGTTTTGACTGGCTGTGGCGCTGGCTTTAAGCGCGGGGAAGCTGCTGCAGAACGGCGGGCCAATATCCAAGATTGACGATCTGCTCAGCACGATCGGACTGGTCGCAATTTATGGCTCGCGCAAATGGCGAGAAGGATTTTCGGCATGCACGATTTCATCCAGAGAAGCGGCTTCACCCGCACCACGGTCGATTATGATCGCTACGACGTAATGAAGGAGGGACCGCTTCGGTCCGCATGGCCAACGGCAATGTACCGATTTCGCTCTTGCCTGTTCGGTCAAAGCAACGATCTGCGCGGGTATGCGGTCGGCAAATATCAGGACAAGCGGTGTTCACGACCTGGGCCGAGTTGGGCTGGGCTGCATCCTGGCGCATTGGCTTTGTCGGCTTCGCGGGTCTCAACTCGGTCTCGCCATCGGTGGATCGGTTTTCGAACATCCCAGCCGGCGCCGGTACGGGAATACGCTTCTTGTCTTCAAAAGATAAAGATCATGGGTTCAATGTCGGCGTAGACTTCGCCGTAACCAAGGAAGGTTACAGGCATACCATATGCGGGTAGGCGAGGCGTTCTGAGCGCAACTTGAGATCGCACTGCGGGGCTCGCTTAGTGGTGCCTCAAGCCTACTTTAACTATCTCGGAAAATGAGCGGTTCTGCATTCAACGCCGAATGTCGTCGAACTGGACGACGTAAAACCTGACGCTGTAAAAAACCTCTGCCAGCACGGGCTGCGATGACATAAAGCCGCGCCCCGAATGCAACACTGCTCGCCAAACTCCGTACATCGTGCTGGAGAAAATGAGTTTGGTTGCGGCCCGCGGCTATTCCATAGTAACGTACCTGTAACAATACGGGAGTGACGTGGTAACGCCGGCTCGGGAGCGGCGTGAGATGACGGAACTGCTGCGAAGGGCGCTCTTAAGCGATGCCGCGGACGGAAGGCAAACGTCCGTACCCTATTCGCTCGCACATATCAGTCTAAGGGACCGGCTCATAGGCGGCGCGCAATTGATTGCCGCGTGCTGCTGCCTTCTGCTGTTTATTGAGTATGTGAGCAAGCCAGATTTTCTGGCTGATCCCACCGGCCGCGCCGCTATATTCATTCTGCTAGGTGTGTCCGCGTTGTTAATGCTCGCGGGGGCTCTGCAATCCGAACGCCGCGCCAAGCGGGAAAGCGTTTTGCGCGAAGACCAGAAGCGCACAAGCCTGGCAGCGCAATCCGCCAATCTGGGTTTGTGGGTCTGGGATCGCGCAAGCGGCACTCTCTGGGCCACGCCGGCGTACCGAACCCTGATGGGACTTTCCGGCGATGTACCGCTCACAATGGAAACCGTCCTCAGCCAGATTCATACCGATGATCTGGCGGGATTAAGGACTGCGATCAACAGCGCCACCTTAGGCGAAAAAGCTGTCGAATATGAATATCGTTTCCTGCGGAAAGACGGCCAATTGCGCTGGTTCAGGATGCGCGCCAATGCCACTCTCGATCCCGATGGCAAGCGGCAATTGTCGGGCCTTCTGGTGGACATTACCGAACAGCGCAAAATTGAGGCCGAAGTCGAGAGCCAGCGCCGTTCGCTGACACATCTCACCAGGGTCGGCATGCTGGGGCAGTTGGGTAGCGCGCTGGCCCACGAACTGAAACAGCCGTTGACCGCCATTCTCAGCAACGCGCAGGCGCTGCAACGACTTTTGGAGCGCGGCGCCTTGGATATGGTTGAGGTGCGTGCGGTAATCCGCGACATCATCCAGGACGATTCGCGCGCCGCTGACGTGATTCGCCACCTTCGGTCCTTGTTGAAGAAGGACGAATTCCGGGGCGAAGCGATGGATCTCAACGAGATCGTGGCGCAAACCCTCAAGCTCGTGCGCAATGACTTGATCGCCCGCAGGATCGCTGTTTCGATCAGGCTGCATGGCGCGAGCCTCCCGGTTCTGGGCGATTCCGTCCAGCTTCAGCAGCTCTTGCTCAATCTCGTCTTCAACGCCGTCGAAGCCATGGTAGAAAGCAATGCTAGGGGCGGCACGCTCACAGTCACAACCAATGTGGCGGACGAGCGCGCGGCCCATGTCGCCGTATCCGACACCGGTCCTGGAGTGAAAGATGAGATCCTTGGAAAGCTGTTCGAACCTTTCGTCTCCACCAAGATGAACGGTCTGGGTCTGGGCCTTTCGATCAGTCGTGCAATCGCAGCGTCGCATCAGGGCAAGATATGGGCGGAGAACAATCCCACCCATGGCGCGACGTTCCATATTTCAATTCCGCTGGCGCAGGAGCCGCCATGAACATCGCCACAGCCACTTCCGTGCCCCAGGTCTTCGTCATTGACGATGATCCCAGCATCCTAGTTGCGCTCAAGCGCCTACTTAACAGTGCGGGATACGAGGCGAAAACTTTCGCCTCTCCGCGCGAATTTTTGGCCTGCCACGATTCCAATGTTCCTGGATGCGCCGTGGTGGATGTGGGTATGGACGAATTGAGCGGCATTGCCCTGCAGGAATGCCTTAGCCTGGGCGATAATCCCCGCCCCATCGTTTTTGTGACCGCTTGCGATGACGTGCGCGTTTCGGTCCAGGCAATGAAGGCGGGCGCTATCGATTTTCTTTCCAAGCCGGTGTCGGACGTGGCGCTGCTCACCGCGGTGCGCAACGCGCTGGAGCTGGATCAGAAGGCGCGGCAGGAGCGGCGGGAGTTGGCGGAATTGCGCCGCCGCTACGCGACCCTCACAATACGCGAGCGGGAAGTGATGGCGCATATTCTGCGTGGACGGCTGAACAAGCAGATCGCCTACGATCTCGGCATCGTCGAAAAGACCGCCAAAGTGCATCGCGGACGCATTATGGAAAAGATGGAGGTCCGTTCTGTTGCCGCTCTGACCCATGTGGCCGGGCGGCTGGGATTATATGAATCAGGCTGGGATCACGTGAGTCATGAGTAGATGCGACGAGGCACTTATCCCCATATGGCCCTTTGGTCCAATGCCGAAGGGGGGGGCCTCATGATACGAGGACAGGCTCATGCTCTACCGGAAGGCATCCTGGCCATGGCCGCACGGTCTTTACGGGTGGCTATCCTTGATGACGATCCCTCGGTTCGGACCGCGATCAGCAGGCTGCTCAAAGCATCCGGCATGATCGGCGATACATTCGCGACCAGCATTGACCTTTTCAATGCAATGGAAAAGGCGCGTCCGGACTGCATTCTGGTGGATCTCTATATGCCGACCCTCGATGGGCTGGAAGTCATGAATTACCTCAGGGAAATAGGCATCGGCGCTCCGGTGATCATAATGACGGCCCATGATGATCCGGCGTTGCGCGATTCCTGTATCAAGGCGGGCGCGACAGCCTATTTGCGCAAGCCACTTGAAGCCGCGGAACTTCTAGACACCATTACCCGCTCCGCAAAACCGCCTGCCGACATCAACTGAGGGTCCGCCCTCTGCCCGTCTGCCTGGGATTTCTAGGAAATATTGGGCTGAACGTGCACTTTGCAAGTGCCGCTAATGCACCCGCACTCGGCGCCAAATTCCTCGGCGGCATTCGCCAGAAACTGATCCAACATCTGATGAAGCAGTTTTTGGCGCGTGACGTCGCGCTTGGCGGCGATCAGGGCCAGGCGTTCGTAATCCGACTGCGACAGGCGAAGAGTCAATTTTCTGATTGCGCCTTGAGTCCGCGGAAACGCAAGCGCAAGGGGCGGCGGTGGGGAAGGGGCTGGGTGATCGGCCTGTTCTTTTACCGCCTGATCGAACAGCGAAGAATGGCGCGTGAAGAATTCAAGCGCTGATTCCGGAGTTTCTTCAGATCCGGATTCGCCATGGGTCCAGGGCCTGGCTTCGCCCTTGCGCGCCAGGAGCGCCGCGGTGATGGGCGCGAATTTTGCCGGTTTCATGGTTATCCCCGCGCGCTACGGCTATGTCGTTTGGCCATTTTGCCGGCGGCCAAAGACATGCAGCCTCCGGTCGGGCCCCTTGAGTGTGGCGGTAAAAGCGCTTGCGGGCCGATCGACTCGCCGATCCGGGGCCGGCGAGATGGGGGCCGGCGAGATGGGGGACGGCGGGATGGGGGACGGCGGGATTGGATCCGGAACCGGGGCGGGCGCGGGAGCCTCTTCCGCCGCCACACCCTCCTCCTCATCGGCCGCGTCCAACAGAGGACTGATCGCGAATTCAGCCGGGCGCACGTCAGGAATCAATTTCGCGTCGCGGACAATTCGGGACAATCTGTCCTGGATGTAGATCCAAAGACCAGAGATTTCGCGCGCCGAGGCGCCGTCCGGGCTGATTTCTCCGACCGTCCGGCCGTCGATCATGCTGGCGGCGAAGTCCACACGATGATGTAAGATGATGGGCGCGACAGTGCCATGCTGTGACAGTGCCACAGCGGATTCACCAGTAATATGCGCGCGCGCCGTGGCTGCGTTGACCACGAAAATCACCGGTTTTCCGTGCCGTTCGGCGATATCTACCGTCAGTCCGACGGCGCGCAGATCATGCGGGCTTGGGCGCGTGGGTACGATCACCAGATCGGCGTGAGCCACAACGTCTGAAATGGACTGAGTGATCGCGGGCGGCGTGTCGATTAAGGCGATGCGAATTCCAGCGCTTTCCAACCCGGCCAGCGTTTCCTTGAGATTGAAGCCCCCTGACTTGACGAAAAGCGGCTCGTCGGCCGCGCGGGCGTTCCACCAATGTGCCAGACTGCCCTGCGGGTCCGTGTCTATGAGCGAAACTGGACCCACGCCGGCCCGGCACGCCTCTACCGCGAGGTGCCCCGACAGAGTGGTCTTCCCCGAACCGCCCTTTTGAGATGCGATAACGATGGTATGCAAGGGAACTCCCGCTACTTTGCGGCGAGTATGGAGCAGGCCGATTTCGGCGCGGTGAACCGACCCGCGAAAAATTTGTTCAAATTCTCAGATTTTTGTATTTGGCCGATTTGGCGGTTTTCCGGAAATCGTTCTCGCCGAAGCGGGTGTCAGATCAGGGCCAGATCGTCCGGCTGCACGGAGGGGAAGATCGTCCCCAATTGGCCGCTATTAAGTCCATAGGCTTTTTGCAGCACACAGCCGATCAACCCGCGGTAATCGTTGAGGACGGGCCAATCCCGGTTTTGGAACAACGCGGCTTCGGTGACGCCCACCTGCCGGCCAGCGATTTTGCCGCCCTTAACCTTTCCCCCCAGCACCCAATAGACGCTGCCGTGGCCGTGATCAGTGCCGCGGTCGCCATTCTCGCGGAAGGTGCGGCCGAATTCACTGACCACGATGACTACGGTATTGTCCCAGTCGTCGCCCAATGTGCTGGCGAGCAAAGCGAGGCCCCGGCCCAATTCGCCGATGCGATTGGCGAGATAGCCGTCGGCACTGCCTTCATTCACATGTGTGTCCCAGCCGCCCACATCAACAAAGCCCAAATTGAATTTGTCACGCATCAGAATGGCGATGCGCTGGGCGGACAATTCAAACCCTTTGGGGCTGACGGCGTTACGGTTGGCGGCCTGCATTTCAGCGCTGATGACTTGATAAACTTCCTCCTGCACCGCGAAACCCTGTGCCACGGCCGGCGCAAGTTCTAACCCCTGATACATCGCTTGGATCAGCTCAACATCATTTCCCGTCACCGCCGGTTTACCCGTGAAATTGAGCGCGATATTGGGAATCGGCTTAGCGCCCCTGAAGCTCAGGGGCAAGTTGCTGGTGAAGGCTATAGGATCCGAACCCGCCAGTGAGGCGGCGATGCGTGATATGAAGCCCGAGCGATAATCGCGGCTGCCACCCACCGGCTGGCCCAGTTCGATCGTGTCCTGGGTCTCGAAATGTGACCGCGTCAAATCATCGGTGCCCGCGAATGGCACAAAGGCGATCTGAGCTTTTGTCCACAGCGGATAGAGTGAATCCTTCAGCGCCGGGTGCAGGCCCCAGTCATTGTTGAGATGCAGAGCCTGGCCTTTCGGAATCGCCAGGGTGGGGCGAGCGGCATAGTAAAAGTCGCTGGACACCGGCACCACTATATTGGCGGCGTCATAGGCGCCGCGCATAAACACGATCAGCAGGCGCGGCGCGCTGGGCGCGGGCAGGGCATAGAGTCGCCCCGCAGTTCCCAGGAAGGGCATGCTCAAGGCGGCGGTGAGGAAATGGCGGCGTCTCATGACGTGCTCCTAACGGCGCATGAACTCGGGAGAGGCGAGGAACAGCAGATTCTTGTCGGCCGGATTCTGGCCCTTGTTCAAGGCACTGACGGTAGCCGGCGACAGATTGGGCGCGATCGCTTCATAATAATGCGTCTGCAGAATCAGTGGCGGCGGCGCGGGCTCGGGCCCCGCATCCTGCGGCAATTTGTAAAGACCGGAATGGCCGAGACCGATCATCCGCGCAATCTCGAACCGAGTCTCCATCTGACCGGGTCCGGACCAGGCCGCTTCCTCCATCGAATAGCCGTCGGGCGTTTCATGGCCATAGAGCGGCTCACCCATTCGGTTGAGCCAATTGAGCAATGGCTGGACATTGAGGATCACCTGCTGACCATAGGCCGCGCGCAACGCTGAGACTGCGTAATGAGTCGGGTCCTTGAATTTCTGGCCCAGCGACGCCTTGAACTCGGACGAGGCGAACAGGGTGCGCAAGACCGAAGCGATTTTGCCGTCGCTTTGCAGATAGGTGGCGGCCATGGAGCTCACCAAGGACGCGGGCGGTGCATCGCAGCAGAAATATTCCGCCAGTTCGCGGGACACGAAATATGCGGTTGCCGGCTCGGCAGCAAGAATAGCGACTGCCTGGTCGATCTCGCGAAGGCCGGCACCCTGGATGGTGATGCCCAGGAAAAGCTTGTCGCTGAAATCATGGCGATTGGGATTGAACAATGTGAGGCCTGCGCCGAAATACGGGCCGCGCTGGGATTTCTGCATCTTTGGAGGCTGGCCGGACATGTTGACGCCCATGCCGGTCAAGATGTGCGCCAACTGCTGCACGTCATTCTGGGTGTAACCGGAGCCCACGCCCATGGTGTGAAGCTCCATGATCTCGCGGGCGTAATTCTCATTGATGTGGCCGTTGGCATTCTGGAAATTGTCCAGATATTCCAGCATGGCGGGGTGGACGACGGTGGCAGCCAACAGGTCGCGGAATTTGCCCAGCACATGAGGGCGGATCGCATGCTCTTCATAATCGCCGATCAGCACGCGGATATCGTTCTTGTTCTGACTCACATTGAAATGGTTCATCCAGAACCAGGTGAGCTGCTCCTTGAGTTGGTTTCGGGAATAAAGATCGCGTAACAGGGAGCGGGTCGCCGCCTCGCGCGCAAGGTTGTTCAATTTCTGCTGATAGGCTTTTTGCCCGGCGTCAAAGTCCGGCGTGCCCTTCTTGGCCTGGGCCGCGTCGCGCATGTCGCGGACCTCGTCGTTAACCTGTACCAGAGTCTTCTGACCGAT
>Ga0126381_100000410_pt1 | contig 46947 bp, 49 predicted proteins | sample PanSoiMetPlot_28_FD_96465 | JGI IMG/M metagenome (GOLD analysis project Ga0126381, IMG submission 96465) | Tropical forest soil microbial communities from Panama - MetaG Plot_28 | ecosystem: Environmental > Terrestrial > Soil > Tropical forest > Bulk soil | place: Panama | collected 2016-02-17 | reverse complement strand
TTCCACCGCGAGATGCGCATCGGCGCCTATATCCTCAAGCAGAAGCTTGCGGGCCGCAAACGCTATCCGCTGGTGCTGATGCTGGAGCCGCTGTTCCGCTGCAATCTCGAGTGCACCGGCTGCGGCAAGATCGATTACCCGGATGCGATCCTCAACCGCCGCCTGTCGGTCGCCGAATGCCTGCAGGCCGCCGACGAATGCGGCGCGCCGATGGTGGCGATCCCGGGCGGCGAGCCGCTCATCCACAAGGACATCGGCGAGATCGTCAAGGGCCTGGTGGCGCGCAAGAAATTCGTGTCGCTGTGCACCAATGCGCTGCTGCTCGAGAAGAAGCTGCACCTGTTCGAGCCCTCGCCGTTCCTGTTCTTCTCGGTCCATCTCGACGGCATCAAGAAGCATCACGACAAGTCGGTCTGCATGGAGGGCGGCTTCGAGCGCGCCGTGGAGGCGATCAAGGCCGCCAAGGCCGCGGGCTTTGCGGTCAACGTCAATGCCACGATCTTCGACGGCCATCCGGCTGAGGACATTGCCGAGTTCCTGGATCTGACGAAGGAGCTTGGCGTCGGCGTCTCGATCTCGCCCGGCTACGCCTATGAGCGGGCGCCCGATCAGGAGCACTTCCTCAACCGGCGCAAGACCAAGGAACTGTTCCGCAAGGTCTTTGCGCTCGGCCAGGGCCGCGGCTGGAACTTCATCCATTCCGGCCTGTTCCTCGATTTCCTGGCCGGCAACCAGACCTATCACTGCACGCCCTGGGGCATGCCGACCCGCAACATCTTCGGCTGGCAGAAGCCCTGCTATCTGCTCGGCGAAGGCTATGCCAAGACTTTCACGGAGCTGATGGAAACTACCGACTGGGATTCCTACGGCACCGGCGCCTACGAAAAGTGCGCCAACTGCATGGCCCATTGCGGTTACGAGGCGACTGCCGCCGAGCACTCCTTCAAATCGCCGCTCACCGCCCTCAGGGTCGCGCTCAAGGGCCCGCGCACCGCGGGCGACATGGCGCCCGAAATTCCGCTCGATCGCCAGCGCCCGGCCCAATACATCTTCGCCGAGCAGGTCCAGCAGAAGCTCTCCGAAATCCGCGCCGCCGAAGCCGCCGAGAAGGCGCGCAAAGCTGCAGCCGCGAGCACGGCGGCCTAAGTCTTTTCCCAAATGCCTCTCAACCGGTCGTTCCCGCCCCCCTTTCGCGGGGGTAAACTCCAGCGGGCAGGAACGACGAGCGGCTAGGTATTTCGGCTACAAGCTTTTCAGTTCGTGCCCGCGGGCTTCCCATCCGTCTGCCGCAGCACGCCCGCCTGAGTCAGCGCGGCGGTGACTTGGCTTGCGGTGCGGATCAGCTCCACCGCCGCGGCGGTGGTCAGCACCAGCCGGCAGGCCGGAATCGTGCGGCCGCTCGGGGTCTCGCCCTGCCTGACCGAGTCGAGCCGCGAGACCAGGAACTCCAGGCGCAGCGTCGAGCCGTCAAAGGTCCAGCCGCCGATCGAGTCGGCAAAAGTCTCGCGCAGCTCGGGCATGTCCTGATAGTGGAACTTGGGTCGTTGCGGTTCGTCTGCCATCGTGTCCTCGCGCCTGTCGGGGCCATGGTGAATTCGCGCCGGACACAAGACGGGGACGGGGACGAGGTCAAGCGATTTTCCGGCCCTTGCGGCCAATATCCGATCGCAGCTGTAGGATGGGTCGAGCGGAAAATCGGACGATTGTCCGAGGTCCCCATCGCTCGGCAAAATCCAGGGGCACCGCGGCCGATGGGTATCACATCGAGACCGGACCAACGTCCGATCTCGATCTTCACCCCATCCTACTCGACCACTTCGTCGGCGCGGGCGAGCACCGCGGGGGGGAACTCGAGCCCGAGCGCCTTGGCGGTCCTGCGATTGAGCACAAGCTCGAACCTGCCGGGCTCGGCGACGGCCAACTCCGCGGGCTTCTCGCCCATGAGCACGCGGCCGACATAGCGCCCAAGCTGGCGATAGGAATCGTCGGGGCCGGCGCTGTAGCTCATGAGCCCGCCGGCGCCGACGAACTCGCGTTCCTCGTACATCGCCGGCAGCGCATAGCGCGTCGCAAGCGCCACGATCGCCTCGCGCGCGTCATGGAAAATCCCGCCGGCGCCGACCGAGACCGCGCCCGCCCCCTGGCGCGCCAGATCGGCGAATCCCGCCTCGATCTCCAGGGCGCTGCCGGCGCGCGCGGTCGCAAGCCGCAGCCCCATCGCGCGCGCGTCCTCTTCCATTGCCCGCACCCGGGCGGCGGCGATGCGGTTGCCCGCGTTGACGAGAAACCCGATCACCGCCGCATTCGGCAGCGCCTCGTGCAGCAGCGCGAGCCGCCTTGGCTCGATCGCATCCGCGAGCCGCGTGGCACCCGTGATATTGCCGCCGGGCGCGCGCATGCTGGCGACGAGCCCGTCCTTCACCGGATCGGCCCCGGTCTGGAACAGGATGGGGATCGTCGCGGTCGCCGCCTTGGCGGCGAATGCTGGGGCCGAGCTGCCGGCCGCCGCAATTACCGCCACGCGTCGCGCAACCAGGTCGGCCGCGAGCTCCGGCAGCCGCACCGCCTTGCCGTCCGCCCAGCGGTATTCGATCGCGACGTTCTGGCCATCGACAAAGCCTGCCTCGCGCAGGCCCTGGTGAAACGCGCGCAGCCGGCCGGCGAACATCTCCGGATTTTCGCTGCCGAGGAATCCGACGACCGGCAGTGACGGCTGCGCGCGCGCCACCACCGGCCATGCAGTCAATGTGCCTCCCAGCAACCGGATAAAGTCGCGTCGCTTCATTCAGTCCACCTGAATTCGATCCCTGCGGTCGCTCTGCAAGCAGTCAGCTCGACATCAGCGCCAAGGAAAGAGCAGGCCTCCATGGCTGCCGGCCACCCCTCCCAGAATGGTAACGAGGCTCAGCGACAAAAGGAACCAGTGCAGCCGATGGATCATCCGGAAGGTCGAATCGGGCGCCGATCGGGCGCGTCGCAGAAACCATTGGTGCAGGAACAGGGGCTCCGCGATGAACAGCATCAATGAAAAGGCGAGCCACAGGGCGACCATGGCGTGCATCCACCAGAACGCCGGCAGCGCGAAGCGGCTCCAAAGGTCCATGCGATAGATCATGTAGAGGCCGCTCAGGCCCGCGATGGCGGTCGTCAATCGCGCCTGGGCGGCAAACCGCTCTTCGACCGACTCGAAGAAGGCCACCCGCTCCTCCGGAGATTTGAAGCGTCGCACGGCGGGAAGGAGAACCGTCGTCACCAGGGCGACGCCCCCGATCCAGAGCACGACGGCGAGCACATGAATCGCGCGGGCAAGCGTTACATCGTCCATTGGCGCCGCCCGGGCTGATTAGCGAGCGGCCGGCATGTCAGAAAGCCGCGTCGTCCACGTGCATGGCTCAATTCCAGTCACCATGCGCAGCGCAAGCATACGGATTCCGCGGCCGACGGCCTTGACCAAGATCAAGCCCGCCACCGTCGCCGTCATCATCAGGCATTCGGTGGAACGGGCCGCAGAAACCGGGCGCAGACGGCGCCGCCCGATCGGCCCGGGCTTTCGTGCCGAGGTCAGCGGTTCAGCGGCGCTGGGCAGCCCAGGTCCCGGCGCAGGAGCCGCTGCTGCCCTGGCCGCGCCAGACGCCACCGCCTGAAGAGCGGGCAAGGCGGCCGGAGCCGCTGGCATATGCGCTCCCGCCGGAGGAAACGGTCGCGCTCACCGCTCCATTCGAAGAGACGCGGCCGTTCAGGTTGATACCGCTTCCTTGGGGATAGATGACATTGTTCTGGATCATGACGCCGGAGCGATAGGCAGCGTCGCAGGCGCCGCTGCGCGTATAGAACATGACGCTCCAGCTGCCGTCGTAGGGGGACCGAGCAACGGCTGCGGAGGGAGACCGAGCGTCGGCTGTGCCGGGCATGAACGCGCCGCAACCCGCTATCAGGACGCACGCGCGAAGAATATTGCGTGTCATTGGGAGGCTCCTGGTTTTTCAAATCCAAGAACCCCCGAATCGCCGATCCTGTGGTGAATTCGTTGATCTAGCTCAAAACCGGGCCGGGCTCGCGCGCAACCTCGTCCGGCGTGGCGGCCTCTTTATACGCGGAAGCCAAGCGTAAATTGCCGGTGCATCGCGGCGAAGGGTCAGGCGATTTCGCCCCGGTACAGGAACGACCAGAGCGCCGCGATCGCAACCGTGATGCCGGCGAGCAGCAACAGCCAGAACGATGCCAGCGGATCGACCCCGACCGCGCGCTGCGCGGCCGCGAGCGCAAGGATGATCGCGCCGAGCGCAATGTTGGTGCCGCTAGGCCATGCGATCTTATCCGTTCGCCGCGCCCAGGCGGCGAGCAGGATCACCGCGGCAGCGGCGGCGGCCGTCGAAACGGGACCTGCGCCGCCGGTGGGAATCGAGAAGATCGCCTGATAGGCAAGCCACAGTCCGGTCAGAGCCAGCGCGAGGTTTGCGATCATCCTTCAATCTCCGTCTCGTGGGAGCGCTGAAGCAGGCGCCAGGTCAGCGGGGGAATGACGAGGACAGCCGCGCTGCTCGCGACGATCAGGCCCTTCCAGGGCGTCCCGAGCGGCGTCCACAGCACAACGACGGCCCCCATCAGCACATGCAGTGTTCCGGCGAACGCTGCTGCGCCGCGAATGAGCGGCGCGGTTGCGAGCCGGGCGATCGCATAGAAGAGGCCATAGAGGCCGGCGAGCGCCACATACACGCCCAGCAGCAGCGCCGTCTGCAAAAGGTCCGGCGTGCTCATTCCGCGGCCACTGCCACCGCGGCCGGGACAGGAGCCCGTTTGCCGATCGTGAGCAGGTCCCACATCAAGGCCGCGTAGCCGGCGGCGAATATCAGCCCGAAGATGACGCGCATGATCATCCCCTGCACGAACCACGGGTTCTCCTGGCCGGCGATGAACGCCTCATGGGTCGAGCCGCCGATCGCGCGCTCGACGAATGCCTGCGCGAAGCCGGAGACGAGCAGCGCGCCCACCATGCCGATCAAACCGATGTTGAGGGCCGCGAACGACCACTTCCACAGCGCGCCGTCCAGCTCTGCGGCGCCGCGGACCTTCTGCACCACCAGGTAGATCACCGACACCACGCCGCTCGCATAGGCGCCCCAGAAGGCGAAGTGGCCGTGCGAGACGGTCCATTGCGTTCCGTGCGCATACAGATTGACCTGGGGCAGCGTGATCATGAAGCCCCAGACGCCCCCGCCGAGAAAATTTCCGAACGCCTCCGCCATCATCCAGTAGAAGGCGGGCTTGTTGGTGGTCTTCATGCGATGGGTGCCGGCGTCGTAGACCGCGTGAACGACCATGCCGAGCAGCGGCAGCGGCTCGAGCGCAGAGAAGAAGCCGCCGATGGCAAGCCAGTAGGCGGGCGTTCCGATCCAGAAGTAATGGTGACCGAGCCCCAGAATTCCGGTTCCCAGCACGAGCGCGACCTCGATATAGAGCCACATCTCGACGATCCGCCGCGGCGTGCCGAGGAGCCGCATCAGTGTAAGCGCCATGATGCAGCCGATCAGCACCTCCCAGGTCGCCTCGACCCACAGATGCACCAGCCACCACCACCAGAACAGGTCGGTCGACATGTTGCTGATCGCCGGAAACGCAATGAGATAGAGGGCGAGCAGCGGCACCAGATCGACCATCAGCACCGCGGTGATGCCGGTGATCTTGCGTGACGCATAGGCGGTGCCGATGATGTTGTAGGCGAAGACCGCCATGATGACGACGACCCCGATCGCGGCCCACCGCGGCGCCTCGACGTATTTTCGTCCCTGGTTGATGAACCACAGCGTGGCCTCGTTGGCGCCGCCGTATTGCACGAAGATGAACACGATCGCGACCACGGCCACTGCCGCGCAGAAGACGTAGAACAGCGCCTCCGCCGCGGCGATGCCTGCAAGCTCGCGGCCGAACTCCTCCGGCAGGAACCAATAGAGGGCCCCCATGAAACCCATCAGGAGCCAGATGATCATCGTGTCGATGTGAAGGATCTTTGCGATATTGAAATGCAGGATGCCGAAAAGCAGGTCCGGATGAATGTAGTAACAGGCCGCCAGCAGCCCGGCGAGCACCATGACCCCGAACAGCGCCATGGCGGCGCTGAAATATTTGAGCGCAAGCACCTGCGACCGATACATCACCCCCTCCTGTCACTTCTTCTGCATGCGGCCGAAATTCGGCGGGAAGCCGTTGCTGTCCACCGCCGCCATCCACTTGAGATAAGCGACAGTTGCGACGGCCTCCGGCTCGGTCAGCCCGAGGTTCGGCATCGTTCGCGTCCAGGTCCGGTACATTTCCGGGTTCATGAGAAACGCCGCCATCGCCTCTTCGCGGGTCGGCTTGCCGGTGATCGCCTGCCAGGTCTCCCAGGCGGGATCGAGCCACGCTTTGGTGAGATCGGGCGCGTAATAGGCGCCGTTGCCGAAGAAGGTGTGGCAGTCCATGCAGGCGCGGCTCTGGATCACCAGCTTGCCCTGCTCGATGAGCGCTTCCGCCGCGGCTGCCTCCCATGCCTTGCCGAAGAAAGGCTCGGAGGCGGTGATGACCGGCACATCGTTCCCGCGCTTGGCGTCGAACTTGTAGTCGATATGCCGGTTGATCACCGCATAGGCGGGAACACGCGCGCTGCCTGCGCTGATTGCCCCGAGCGTATCGATCGTCAGCATGATCAGCACGACCGACATGACCAGAACGGTGCTGATGGCGCCGGCACGCCAGAAGGCCGGATCGTCCACGTGCATGGCTCAATCCCCGTCGATTGCCGAAAATGAGCCTACCGATTCGCGGCTGGTGTGCCTTGATCAAGATCAAGTGCGCGGTTGGGTCCGTAGGATGGGTCGAGCATCAGGATTGGACGTTTGTCCAATCCTGATGCGATACCCATCGGCGGCGGTGCTCGACGTTGCATCCCCATTGATGGGTATCGCCATAGCCCGTCGAAGACGGGCCTAAACGCCCTTTAGGCTCAACCCATCCAACGATCCCGCTCACCCCAACACGTCCACCCGGAAATTCGCCCGCCGCATCACGGCTTCGCGCGATGCCTGGACGAGCTGTCGCACCCGCGCGAGATCGACACCGATCAGGCTGCCGCGCCATTTCCTGACCTTGCCGGCGATGAGCACGGTCTCCACGTGGCCCGGGTTCATCAGGCTCGCGACGGTGCCGAACGCGTTACTGCGGGGAAAGACATCGAGCGTATCCGCGCGCAGGATCACCACATCGGCGTCCTTGCCGGGTGTGAGCGTGCCGGCCGTCCGGTCGATCGCGGCGCAGCGCGCGCCTTCGATGGTGGCGAATTCGAGCATCTCGCGCGGCGTAACCAGAGCCGGCAGGTTCTGCGAGCCGGCCATCCTCTTCTGCAGCACCGCAAGGCGTTGCAGCTCGAAGGCGGTGCGCATCATGCCGAACATGTCCTGCGCCACCGTCTTGGTGTGGTCGGAGCTCAGGCTTGGCTTGAGGCCATGGTCGAGCGCGTCCTGGATCGACGGCATGCCGTGGCCCATGGCCATCTCCAGGGGAGGGGAGTGCGACGTGCGCCCGCCGGTGTCCTTGATCATGCGCCAAGCGGCCTCGTTGAGATGGGCGCAATGGATGTATTCGTCGCCTTCCCGCAGCAGCCCGGCGCGGCCGAGCGCGACGAGGGCGTCGGACTCGAGCCTGAGATGCATGACGGCGCGCAGACCGTTCTCGCGCGCGAAGGTGAAGAGTTTTGGATCGCGGCTCACGCCCAGCGCCAGCGTGAGGAGCTGATCCGGCGAGCTGAAATAGGTTCGTTGCAGCCGCAGAACGTCCTGCGGATACTGCGCCTGCGCTCCGGCGCCTGGCGAATAGGCAACCACCGCGCGGATGCCGGCCTCCTTGAAGGCGGCGATGAGCGCGTCGCTGTGCTCGGGGGTATGGCTCGTCTGGGAGGTGTCGACCACCGCAGTCGTGCCCATCGCGATCATGCCGAGCGCCGTCACCAGCACGCCCGCATGGACGTCGGGGGGCTGATAGGCGCGGGTGAGGTTGGCAAAATCCTGCTCGTAGGTCGGATCGTACAGGGTGCCGTTCGGCAGGCTCGAGCGCAGCAGGCCTTCATAGGAATGGCTGTGGGTGTCGACAAAGCCCGGAATGACGATCGCGCCCGCCGCATCGATGACCGCGGCATCCGCCGCCGCCACGTCGGGGCGGACCTCGCGGATCTTGCCATCCTCGATCAGCACGTCGGCCGCCGCAAAGTCACCGACCGCGCGGTCGAGCGTCAGCACGATCCCGCCGCGGATCAGGATGCGCCGCTGCTGTTGAAGCCGGAGAAGCCCCGCATCGGCGTCCTGGGCCGCTGCCCGCCGCGGCAGCTGCGTCAGCGCGGCGCTTCCCGCGGCGAACGCAGCGCCCGATTTCAGCAGGAACCGCCGCGACGGCTCATGGTCGCGCGACATGAGGCCTTTGTGAAAAGTCGACATGAGCGTCCTCATCAGTTGCCGGCTGCGCCGGTCCCTGGGGCTTGCGAATAGCATAGAAACGGGAGGTCGCGGAAACCACAGGAAATCTTCGTCAAATAAAGAGCGGGGACCATCGGAACTTTCCCGCGCCTCTCGCGTTCGTGATCGTTGTCTCAGCAACACAAGGAGCTTCCATGAGGACGATCATGCTTGCCGTGGCAGCCGCCACGGTTGCCTTCGTTGCTGCGCCGCTGGTTGGACACATCTCCGCCAAGGCGCAGGGCGTTCAAACCGCGCAGGTCGACGTTCAGGTCGGCCCCAATCGTGACCGGGATCGGGACCGCGAGATTCGTCGCGATCGCGACCGCGATCTGACCATTGGCGTCGGTCCGGGCGGGGTCCGGGTGGGTCCGCGCGAGCGCTGCCGCACCGTCACCACCACGGTGGAACGCGAGGGCCGCACCTACACGACCCGCGAACGCAGGTGCGATTGAGACTGCTCCACCGGGGCCCGTTTGACGGGAGGGGCGGGGGCGTCCAGCACAAAATTTCATCCAACCATGACGACTTGAGCGAAAGCCACGCGCTAATGCGCCGCAGCCTAACTACATACATCCTGGCAAGCCGCGAGACACTCCCGATGAGGAAACCACCGACTGGAGAGCCGTATGCGGGAAAACCGCCCGTACGGTTCGGAGGGCGGGGAGGTCCAACCTTCCCGACTCCTATCACCATGAGGGCTCCACGTGCTGCGTGTCATTCGACCACCTCGTCCGCCAGCAGCGGCATCGCATTGGAAACGTTGACCGCTATCGTCCGTACCGTCTTCAAGTTGATGACGAACTCGAACTTGGTCGGCAGTTGCACCGGCAGGTCGCCCGGCTTCTCGCCCTTGAGGATGCGGCCGGCGTAGATTCCCACGTTTGCGGGCCGCCCACGCGGGCCCCCAGGGCGGGCACAAGGCCCGCCCCTACGCAGCACGCCGGTAGCTCACATCACATCCCCCACGCCACCCCCGGCTCGTTCCCGTTGCGCAGATTCCGGTAGCGCGCGAGCGCCCAGAGCGGGAAGAATTTCGCGTAGCCGTGGTAGCGCAGGTAGAACACGCGCGGGAAGCCTGTGGCGGTGTAGCGCGGCTCGTTCCAGAAGCTGTCCTCGCCCTGGGTGCGCAACAGATAATCGATGCCGCTCTGCACGGCGGGTCGGTTGACCTCGCCCGCCGCCATCAGTCCAAGCAGCGCCCAGGCAGTCTGTGAAGCGGTCGAGGGCGCCGCCTCGTAGCCGCGGTAGTCGAGCTTGTAGCTCGATCCGTCCTCGCCCCAGCCGCCGTCCGGATTCTGGATCTCGGTCAGCCACTCAACCGCCTTGCGGATCGCGGGCGAGCTTGCCGGCTCGCGGGCGGCATTGAGCGCGCACAGGACCGACCAGGTTCCGTAGATGTAGTTCATGCCCCAGCGGCCGTACCAGCTGCCGTCGGCAAGCTGGGTTCCGTTGAGATAATCGATCGCGCGCTTTACCGGGCGGCTTTCCGGCGGCTCGCGGAGCTGCACCAGCATCGAGAGGCAGCGCGCGGTGACGTCCTCGGTCGGCGGATCGAGCAGCGCGCCATGGTCCGCGAACGGGATGTGGTTGAGATAATAATAGGCGTTGTCCGCATCGAAGGCGCCCCAGCCGCCGTTTTTGCTCTGCATGCCGATGATCCATTCGCGTGCGCGCGCGATCGCATCGGCAAAGTCGCTGTGACCGTTGACCTGCTGCTCGCGGTCCATCGCCATAGCCACGACCGCGGTGTCGTCGACGTCGGGGTAGTGTGGATTGGCGTACTGGAACGCCCAGCCGCCCGGGCGCAGCGCCGGTCGCTGCACCGACCAGTCACCCGCCACATCGAGGATCTGCTTGGGCGTGAGCCAATCGAGCCCTTGCCGTGCGCGCGCAATCGTGTCGCTGCCGCCGACCTCCATCAGGGCATGGCACGCAAGCGAGGTGTCCCAGATCGGCGAGACGCAGGGCTGGCAATAGGCCTCGTGGGCATGCACGGCCAGAAGCTTCTCGATCGATTTGCGGGCGATCGCGCGGTTGGGATCATAGGCCGGGAGCCCGAGCGCATCGAACATCATCACGCTGTTGGCCATGGCCGGGAAGATCGCGCCAAGCCCGTCCTCGCCGTTGAGACGCCCGATGACGAATGCCTTGGCGGCATCGATCGCGCGTTGACGGGTGCTCTTTGGAAAACGCGGCTCGACGACGCGCAGCACGCGGTCAACGGCGCGGAAGAACAGGAACCAGGCGCGGTTCTGCTGCGGCGCCTTGGGGGCGAGGCCGAGCGTTGCGGGCGGCGCGACGAACAGCTCGTCGATCCGCACGCCCTTGCGGTTGCGCGCCCTCGGCTTGAGCGCCATCAGCACCAGCAGCGGCACGGTGACGGTGCGGCTCCAGTAGGAAATCTTGTCGATATGGAACGGGAACCAGCGCGGCAGGAGCATGATCTCGACCGGCATCGCCGGCACCGCGGTCCAGGGAATGAAGCCGAACAGCGCCAGCATCAGCCGCGTGAACACGTTCGAGCGCTCGGCTCCGCCGCGGGCGAGGATCGCCTCGCGCGCGCGGCGCATATGCGGCGCATCGGTCGGATCGCCGATCATCTTGAGCGCGAAATAGGCCTTCACGCTCGCGCTCATGTCGAACTCGCCGTTCTGGAACAGCGGCCAGCCGCCATGCGCCCCCTGGATGCGCCGCAGATAGACCGCGATCTTGCCTTCGAGCGGCGCATCCACCTGCTCGGCCAGATAATGCCGCAGCAACACGTATTCGGCCGGAATGGTGGCGTCCGCCTCGAGCTCGAACACGAAATGGCCGTCGGTCTTCTGGCCGGCGAGGAGCGCACGGGTCGCCGATTGGATGTGCTGATCGAGCGATGCGTCGCCCGCCGGGCGGTCGGTGAGAATGGAGGTGGTGGTCACGTCGGACATACGCTTTCTTAGCTCTTAACCGAAAGCAAGCTCCGCGGCGCGGTTGCCGGAGCGGATGGCACCCTCGATCGTGGCGGGCAGCCCGGTATCGGTCCAATCACCAGCGACGAACAGGTTGCGCCACTGCGTCCGCGGTGGAGGCCGCAAGGCGTCCTGCGCGGGCGTGGCCGCGAAGGTGGCGCGCCGCTCGCGCACAATCTGCCATGGCGGCAGCCCCGCCGAAAGTCCGCATGCGGCCGCAACCTCGCCCCAGATCGTCCTGGCGAGTTCCTCGCGCGGCGTCGCGATCAGCCGATCGCCGGCGCTGATGGTAACCGACAGCCGGCCCGGAAAGGCGAAGACCCATTCGGTCGTGGCGTTGAGGACGCCCAGGATCGGCGGCTGGCCGGGCGGCGGATCGATCCGGAAATGCGCGTTGACGATGGCGCGGAACTCCGAGGGGGCCTTGAGGCCGGGCACGAGCGCGGTCGCGCCATAAGGCGGCACCGCGAGAATGACGGAATCGTCCGCCGCGAGTGCGATCGTGTCGCCGCCGAAATCGAGCGCCGCCACCTTGCCGTCGGCAAAGCGCAGAGCATGAAGCTCGTGGGACAGCTTGACCGCGCCGGCCGCCTGCGCAATGCGCGCAAGCGCCGGCGCAATGAGGGTTGCGCCGAGGCCCTCGCGCGCGATCAGCGGCCGGCAGGCCTTACCGCCGGCCGCGAGCGTCTCGCGGATCACGGCGCCCGCGAGTCTCGCCGAGCCCGCGGGCGGCTCGATGTTGAGGGCCGCAAGCAGGAGCGGCGCGGCCAGCCGTTCGTAAAGCGGGCCGGAAGCCGTGATGACCTCGCCGACGGTCTTTCCGGCTGGCGCCATGAGCAGTCCGCCGAAGCCGAGGTAATCTCGCGCGCGCGTGCCCGGCACCCGCCGCGTGGAATCGAAAATCCACCAGGGCAGGCGCCCTTCGTTCATCCGCAACGTCCAGCGCTCGCGGGAGGCAAGATCGATGAAATCGAACGTCGGCGTCGCGGGACCGACGAGGCCCTGCTCGGTGCCGATGTCGCGCGCAAAGCCGAGCGCCGCGGCGTTGCCCGAGAGGAGCAGATGGTTGCCGTTGTCGATGGTCATGCCGATGGCGGCATCGTGATAGGAGCGGCAGCGTCCGCCCGCAAAGCTTGTTGCCTCGTGCACCGTGACGCTGCGCCCGCGCTTGCCGAGATTGACCGCTGCTGACAGCCCCGCGACGCCGGCGCCGATGATGTGGATCATGCCGGGCATCAATCAGCGCTCGTGTTGGTCGACGGCGTTGCCACGAGCGCAGAGAGCCCCCTCTCCCCTACGGGGAGAGGGAGCAGGCCCACGTCGTGGCACCTCTGAGTAACAAACATCAGCATCAGATGAACGCGTGGCGGAGCACGATCCAGGCGAGGTACGGGCGAGGGAGGCGCACGCGCTCGCGCGGCGGCGCGAAGCCGCGCGCCACCATGCGGTCGAGCATGGCGCGATAGACCTTGCCCATGATCCGCGGCGCCCGCACGGTGCGCCGCGGCGCGTGCGCCATGAGGGCGTCGGCTTCCGCGAAATGCCGCAAGGCGCGCTCGACGACCTCGCCGCAGACCTGCCCGAGCTTGGGGTTGCGCAGCGCCGCCACCGGCTCGCTCGCGTCGATGCCGGCCTTGGCGAGTGCCTCGCGCGGCAGGTAGAGACGCCCGACCGCCGCGTCCTCGTCGAGGTCGCGCAGAATGTTGGTCAACTGCAGCGCGCGCCCGAGGTGATGCGCCAGCTGCGTTCCGGCCTCGCGCTCCGTGCCGAAGACGCGCACCGACAGCCGGCCGACCGCGCTCGCGACACGGTCGCAATAGAGGTCGAGCGTTGCCCAGGTTGGTCCCCGGATGTCGTCGAACGCATCCATCTCCATGCCGTCGATCAACGCGAGAAAATCCTCGCGCGCGAGATCGAAGCGGCGGATCGGCCCGGCGAGCGAGGCGATGCGCGGCGCGCTCTTGCCCTCGTAGAGCGCGTTGACGTCGGCGCGCCATCGCGCGAGCTCCAGGAGGCGCTCCGCGCGCGGCCCCTGCGAATCCGCGATGTCGTCGACCCGCCGGCAGAATCCGTAGATCTCGAACATGGCCTCGCGCTGGGCGGCCGGCAATATCTTCATTGCCGTGTAGAAGGAGCTCCCAGACGCGCGCTGGGAGGAGCTCGGATGTTGGTTCTCCTGCTGCACGCTCACGCCCGGTACGATTTCGACAGCGGCGCGAAGGATCGCGCGAGCCGTCCATAGAGGCCCCCCGCAAGCCCCGCGACGGCGACCTGCGCGAAGCCCGCCTTCCTGAGATGCACGCTCTCGGAGAGCGGATCGCGGGCGCGCAGGATCGCGGTGAGCCGACGCGCCAGCGACTGGATGACGGCAACCTCCATGGCAAGGCGAAAGTCCTCGATGCGCCCCGAGAACTCGGCGCTTTCCTCGAGCAGACTGTCGGTGCGGATGGCAAGCCCCGTGATGCAGGCGCGCAGCGCCGTCGTGGCCGCGCCCCGGCCGAGGTCCTCGACGCTTGCGCCTGCCGCCTTGAGCTCGTCGAGAGGAATATAGACGCGGTCGAGGTTGCGGTAATCGGCGCCGCAGTCCTGCAGATGATTGATGATCTGCAGCGCAGCGCAGAGCGCGTCATTGGCGGCCCAGACCGCGCGATCCTCCCCGTGCACGTCGCAGACGAAGCGGCCGACCGGCATGGCCGAATAGCTACAGTAGCCGATGAGATCGTCCCAGTCCCGGTACCGCAGCTTGGTCACATCCATCCGGAAGGCGGTCAAGAGGTCCTGGGCATGGCGGGGCGCAAGCTTGCGTTCCTTGAGGGCGGCGCGCAGCCGCGCAGCTTCCACAACCTCGTCATGGCGGCCGAGGAGGCCTTCCTCGAGCTGATCCAGCATCGCAAGCTTCTCGTTCGGGCGCAGCGACGCATGGTCCGCGATATCGTCGGCAACGCGCACGAACTCGTAGAACGCCAGAATGATCGGGCGATGCCGGCGATGAATCAGGTGCGACGCGACGGGAAAGTTCTCGTCGTGATGCCCTTTGCCGGAGCGCAAGGACGACGGAGAAGGGACGGCAGACGACGGATAACCGTTCGCTGTCGTCTGTTCCCTGTCTTCTGCCCTCTGTCGTGCGTCGTCCGTCATCCGGCCTGCACTCTGCCTTTCCAAAGCCCGCCTCTGCCCCGCGCGAACTGCAGCGCGGAGTCGAGGGTAAACAGCGTGTAACAGAATGCAATGGCCGGGAGCGCAAGGCCCCACAGGGGCGAGGCACGGTAAAGACGTAATGTCGGCTGGAACGCAATGGCCATCGCGAGCCAGGCGGCAAGCCCGAGCGCGCCGGCAAGCCATTCGCCCAGGACCGCGAGGAGGGGCGGCGCGAAATAGGTCACGCCCATTCCGGCAATCGTGCCGAGGAGGAGGAGCGGGGAGCAGCGCAGCTGCGCATAGGCGGAACGCGCGACCATTCCCCGGATATCGGCGAATCCTCCATAGCGGCGAATGCTGTGGACGCGCTCGGTGAGGCCGAGCCAGATTGGGCCCTGCGCCTTGAGGACTGCGGCGAGCGCGCAGTCGTCGATCAGGGCATTGCGGATCGCCTCGATTCCTCCCGCGCGCCGCAGCGCCTGCGCGCGCACCAGCATCGAGCCGCCGGCCGCGCCCGCGGTGCGGCGTTTCCGATCGTTGATCCAGGCGAACGGATAGAGCATCTGAAAGAAAAAGATGAAGGCCGGCACCAGCGCGCGCTCGGCGAGACTCTCACAGCGCAGCATGACCATGAGAGAGGTCAGCACCAGGCCGCCGCGCTCGGCGCGGGCGACGAGCCGCGTCAGCACATCGGGGGCATACACGATGTCGGCATCGGTCAGCAGAAGATAGGCGGGCATGCGCGCTTGCGCCCCCTCGATGCCTTGCTTGACCGCCCAGAGCTTGCCGGTCCAGCCCGCCGGCAAGGGCTTGCCGGCGATCACCTCGAGCCGCGCCGCGGCTCCGCAATCCACGGCGGCCTGACGCGCAATCGCCGCGGTGCCGTCGCTCGATCCGTCGTCGATGAGGACGATGCTCCAGTCCCCCGGATAATCCTGGCGCACGAGCGAGGCCATGCTCGCGCCGATACCTTCGGCCTCGTCCCGGGCCGGCACCACGATTGCGACCTTCGGCCAGGCGGCGGGGGGCGGGAGCTCGCCGCGTTCGCGCTCCCGCGCCAGCCAGAAGCCGCCCCGGCCGACGAGGAGATAGAGCCAGATCGCGCAGGCAAGCGCCGCGAGCATAAGCGCAGTCATCGAGTTGCAGAATCCTTGCCGTTCACCATAGATCGCAGGTAGTCCGCCCCGGGGTATAGTGGGATTGCCGATGCCGTGTAAAATCCTTGCGGTGCCTGTGTGAACGTAGGATGGGTTGAGGGCAAGGTCGGACCTTGGTCCGAGCTTGCCGCGATACCCATCAGCGACGGTGCTTGCTTTGGCGCCCATGATGGGTATCGCAGACAAATCGGACGAGCGTCCGATTTGTCAGCTCAACCCATCCTACAGGTGGCCGCAAAAGGGGACGAGAACAGGCGTGAACGCAACCGGACAATTCCAGGATCGCCTCAACCAGATCGCCAAGGACACGGATGCCCTGCTCGACAGTCTTCTGGCGGCGCAGCCGGTGGCGCACGAGCTCGCTCGGCCCGCGCGGCTGCTCGATGCCATGCGCTATGCGAGCCTGGGCGCCGGCAAGCGCTTCCGCCCGTTCCTGGTGGTGGAAAGCGCGGCGCTGTTTGACGTGCCCGCATCCCGCGCGCTCACAGTCGGGGCGGCGCTCGAATGCGTCCACTGCTATTCGCTGGTGCATGACGACCTTCCGGCCATGGACAACGACGAGCTGCGGCGCGGCCAGCCGACGCTGCACCGGGCCTTCGACGAGGCGACCGCGATCCTGGCCGGCGACGGCCTGCTGACGTTTGCGTTCGACATCCTGTCGCGCCCCGAGACCCATCCCAGTCCGGCGGTGCGGATCGATCTCGTTACCGCGCTTGCGCGCGCGGCCGGGCTCGGCGGTATGGCGGGCGGCCAGATGCTCGACCTTGCGGCCGAGGGCCGCTTCGACAGCGGCCGCCCGCAGCGGCTTGGCGAATCGCAGGTAATGACCCTGCAGGCGATGAAGACCGGTGCGCTCCTGAGCTTTGCCTGCCGCTCCGGCGGGATTCTCGGCGAGGCGGGAGATGCCGAGCGTGCAGCGCTCGAGCGCTACGGCGCGGCGGTTGGCCGCGCGTTCCAGATCGCCGACGATCTCCTCGACGTCGAGGGCGATCCGGCGCTGGTCGGCAAATCGACCGGCAAGGACGCCGAAGCCGGCAAGGCCACGATCGTCGGAATCCTCGGAGTCGATGGTGCCCGCGCCCGCCTGCGCGCGCTGGTGACGGAAGCCGCTGATGCGCTTGCCCCGTTCGGCGGCACCGCCGCGATCCTGACCGAGGCCGCCCGCTTCGTCGCCGAGAGGGAGGCGTAGGATGGGTTGAGCGGACAATCGGACACTTGTCCGATTGTCTGCGATACCCATCAACGATTTGCCGGGACCCTCTATACGGTGATGGGCATCGCTCGGCGATCGGACGTTCGTCCGATCCCCTCGCTCAGCCCATCCTACGAGTTTTTCAGCACGACCAGCCGCTCGTACCAGGGGCCGGTCTTGAGCTGCTGGTGCATCTCCAGCACGTCGACGATATTGCTGAACTGCCACGGTTTGTCGATCACCCCGGCGGCGACGGCCGGCGCGGTCCGCGGCGCTTGATGGATGCGGATGAAATTGTGGTGCATAGCGAACAGTGCCACCGCATGCGCGTGGCGCTCGATCGCATCCGATACCTCCTCCGAGCGTGCCTTCGCCTGCAGGCGTTCGCCAAAAAGCTCGCGCAGGATGGCGACGTCGATATCGCAATCGGCGTCGCCTTCGAGGGCGTCGAGCCACGCGCTGTTGCTGTCGCGCACGAGCTTCAGCGGGTGATCAAAACGGGCAGCGACCTCGCTCAGGAAGGCGATCGCCGTCTCGCTGTCCCGCGTGCCGACGCGCCAGCAGGGGATGAGCCTACCCTGCGCGTCGACCGCGATCCAGGTCCATGCATCGTCGGCAAACGTCGCAATCGCCTCGAGCCGGATGCGGGCGGACGCGAGATGGCGAAGCACGCGCTCCTGATACCAGGCGGCGGCCCTCCCGGCATCGAGCACGAGCGCGCCCACCGCTTCCGCGCTTGTTCCGCCAAGGCGCGCGGCCTCATTGAGCGAATGGCCCTCGCAGAGAAGCTCGATGATCCGGATGCGCCTCTCGCGGTCGAGCTTGTTGCCCGCGGAATTCGGGATCGCCTTTCCGGAATTGCGCCACAGCCTGCGAAGACGAGCGTAAAGTGCCCGGGAAGCCCCAAGCAGGCCGCCCACCTCGCCGGCGGCCATGTCGATCGCCAAGTTCGCAAGCTTGGCGGGATCGCGCGGGCGAAGCTTCGGCATGCGCCAAGTCTACGCACGTTCGCCGCGGCGACGCCAGTTGGATGCGCTATCGGCGGGGCGACCGCTTGCGGGCGATCTCGGCGGGCGGAACTCCGATAATTGCAAGGTAGCTCGCCTTGTCGGCGGCATATTGCGCTTGTGCCGCAAGCAGGGAGGACCGCGCGGCCGCGAGCCTTGCTTGGACCTCGGCCAAATCGGTCCGGCTGGCCTCGCCGGCCGCCATGCGGCTGCGCGTGTCCCGCACAGCAGCGGTGAGCCGGCTCACATTGTCGCGTTGGAGGTCGAGAACAGCGCCGCTCGCGAAGAATGGTGCGGGCGGGGGGTCGCGCACCGCATCATTTCGGTGGGCGCGGGCGGCCGGCTTCTGCAAGCTCTCCGCAGCCGCCCGGTCCAATGCGGCGCCCGCGAGCGCCATGGCGGCGGCCAGAAGCGCCGCCGCAGGCACGCGACGACCAGACACGGTCTCAGGCCGCCCGACGGCTCCGCTCCGCGGTCTCCTCGAATTTCCGGGCGAGTTCCTCGGTCAACTGCATCGATTTCTCAGCGGTGCGGCGGGTCAGGCCCAAAAAGCCTTCGAGGTTGCTGCGCATGATCTCGCTTTGCAGCGCAAGCATATCCTGAGGCGTGCGGGACTGCAGCAGGTGATCGAACCGATCGAGATTATGTTCCACCCGGTCGCGACCAAACTGCATCCATTCGAGCGCCAGGTCCTGGGTCAATTCGGCGAGCACCGCGCTCGAGCGCAGGAGCGCCGAAAGATTGCCGGTAGACGATTGCGCCGCCCGGCTCGCCTCCTCGCCGGTGAACCCGAAGGCACGATTGAACTGCTGGGCGGAGCGCTCCGCAAGCCGCGCCGCCATCTCAGCACCCGATTGCATTACCTGCTGCGCGGTCTTGACGTTGCGCTCCATGATGTCTGTGCTGGTGCGCGCCGCCTGGCTGTTCACGTCCGCGGTTGCCCGCGCGAAGCGTTCGGCCTGCTCGGTTCCCCGGCGGGTGGCCTCGCGCACCCCTTCCTGGGCGGTTGCGGTATTTCTGTCATCGGAACGTGGATTTGTCGCCATGAGAAGGAACTCCCTTCGTTCGGGTTTGTGTCGAAGGTGGCGGTTGGTTTCTGGCCAATGCAAATCGGCCGATAAGGTTCCGCGCGCGCAACCAAAGGTGCCCCGGTAGGACGAAAAGCGGTGGGCCCGCGCAACCTTGCGGGTGCGCAGGCGATACGGAATGATGTTCCAGGTTCCGCAGTCTTTGCTGCAAAATGCCGCAAGCCGAAGGAGACCCCCGCATGATCCGGCAGTCGCTTGACCTCGCGCCGATGTGGCGCTGGACAATGGGCCTCTTTGCACTTGCTCTCCTCTCCGCCCTGCCGATCTCGGCCCGGGCGCAGGAGGCCGAGCCATACGGCGTCGCTGCCAAGCGGCCGGTGTTGCAGGCCGCCTGCCATCATTGTCCCTGGGGCGCGCTCGGCGACGTGCTCAGGAAGATCATGGTGCCGTACGGCTACGACGTGGCGATCTGCTACTCCTGCTCGGGCGTCGACAGCGTGCGATTCGTATCGCGCCGGCTGATCGCCGCCGAGATCAGCGACCGGCAGTTCGCGGAAGGCACGCTCGACCGGCCGGACGCCCCGATCGATTTCGGGATCACCCAGGCGGAGCGCGTGCGCGCAGGTTATGAAGGCGCAGGCCCCTACAAGAGCGACGGGCCGCTGAGGAACCTGCGCGTCATCGCGCGGATCGAAAGTCCCGCCTATCTCATGGTGGCGGCGGTGAAATCCTCCGGCATCATCGACCTCAAAGAGCTGCGCGACCGCAAGGCGCCGCTGCGCGTCATGATCGGGGTCGGCGGCGAGGTGCTCGACACCGTGCTCGACTATTACGGCACCAGCCGCGCCAAGATCAAAGCCAAGGGCGGTACCGTGCTCGAAGGAAATGCGCTTCTCAAGAACCCGAATTTCGATCTGATCCTCGGGGTGGGGATTCTCTCCAACTATCCCGAAGGCAACATGTGGTACGAGATGAGCCAGAGGAAGGATCTGCAGTTCTTTCCGATTCCCGAGGACTTGCGGGCGCGCCTCGTCAAGGAGAACGCAGCCGAGCTGGTCGACCTCCCGTTCCGCTACATGCGCGGCGTGGGCGACGGCCCGATGCCGACGGTGGGCCTCTCGGGCCTTGCGGTCTATGGACGCGACGATCTGCCCGATCCGTTCGTGCACGATGTGGCCAGGGCGCTCGATGAGAAGCACGGGCTCATCAAATGGACGAGCCAGCCGTTCTCCTACGATCCGGCCACGGTCTGGAACGGACAGGGGGTCCCGCTCCACCCTGCGGCGGCCCGCTACTACGCCGAGCGCGGGTATATGAAGTAGGTTTCCCATCTTGTAGCCCGGATGGAGGCGCGCATCAGGGCGTTTACGCCCGTCTTCGACGGGCTATGGCCGAAATCCGGGAACGGCCGTTCCCGCATTCCGCTTGCGCTCCATGCGGGCTACATGCGGGCTACCAAGCCTTTCGATTCGGCGTTCGACCAACCAAATAACCTGAGTAACCCGTCGCACAACCCCTGCCATGATGCTGTTCAAAAACCCCGCCGCTGCGCTTGAGCACGAGATTGCTCAGGAAAAGGCATCGGCGCTCGGCCGGCTGGGCCGCCAGCTCGAACGCGCGCTTTTGGCCCTGCGGACCTTCGACGCAGCGCAAGCGGGAGCAGCCCGCCACGACCGCAAACGGCGGGACCATCTGGTAGCGGAGGCCGGGCAGGCGCTCTGGTATCTGATCGTGCAGCGGGATGCCTTGGGATTTTATGGCAGTGAGTCGGTCATGGTCGATTACGCCGTGCCGGCCGAAGTGCGCAGCCGCATGGGGCCGCTGCAGTCCCCGGCTATTTCGTGACTCCGCCAGCCCGTAGCCCGGATTGAGCGGGAGCGAAATCCGGGAACCGTCGCTCCCGCATTTCGCTGGCGCTCCAAAGCGCGTCGTAGACGCGCGTAAACGCGCTTAGGGCGGGCTACAGCTCCAACCATCAAATCTCCACCGCGGTGGCGTCGTAGGCGTAGAGCCAGTCCAGGCGCTCGCGCACGCGCGCTTCGCGCCAGTCACGGGCGATCGCGGCGGCCGCCTGATCCTCGGTGGCGAGCGCCGGGCTGAAGGCGTGGCGCCGGTTCTCGTGCGCCTTCAGCACCACCATGGCGGTGCGTTCGCGGCGAATCTCCTCGTAGCGCGCCAAGGCCGCTTCCGGCTCGGCGTGCTTCTCGAGGCAGGCTGCAGCCACATAGGCGTCCTCGATCGCCATCACGGCGCCTTGGCCCAGGAACGGCAGGGTCGGATGGCAGGCATCGCCCAAAAGCGTGATTCGTCCCGACGACCAGCGCGGCATCGGGGCGCGCACCATCAAGGCCCATTTGTAGGGCGTGTCGATTCGTTGGATGAAGGCGTGCACGTCGCCATGCCAGCCCTGGAAATCGCCGGCGAGCTCGGCTTTGGCGCCGGCCACGGTCCAGGATTCGAGCCGCCAGTCGTCACGCTCCACGAAGCTGATGAAGTTCATGAGCTCGCCGCGGCGCACCGGGTAATGCAGCACATGGCCATGCGGCCCGAGCCAGTTGGTGGCGTGCAGGCGCGCAAGGTGCGGCGGCAGCGACGTCATCGGGACAAGCCCGCGCCAGGCCACGCAGCCGGTGAACTGCGGCTGGTCCGGCCCGAACAGGCACTCGCGCACCCGGGAATGGATGCCGTCCGCCCCGATCACGGCGGCGCAGCTCACGGTCTCGCCGGTCGCGAACGAGACCTCGGCATGGTCGTCGGCCGAGCGAACGTCCACGCATCTGCGTCCGAGCCGGATCGCGTCCGGGTTGAGGCGCGTGAGCGCATCGGCGAGAATGCTGTGGAGATCGCCGCGATGCATCAGCACGTGGGGCGAGTTGTAGCGCTCGATCGAGGAGCGCCCGAGATCGAACCAGTTCCAGGTCTCGCCGGTCGCCCAATGGCGCAATTCCCGGTTGGCCGGCAGCACCGCGAGGTGCTCGATTGCGTCCTTGAGGCCGAGCGCATCGAGGACGCGGGTGCCGTTCGGGCCGATCTGCACGCCGGCCCCCACCTCCCTGAGCTCGCTCGACTGCTCGAAGACGGCGACGTCGAGCCCGCGGCGCGCCAGCGCAAGCCCCGCCGTGAGGCCGCCGATGCCGCCGCCGATGACCGCGATGGTGTTCGGCAAGGCCACGGCGCGCGCTATCGTGGCGGCTACTTGTGCGGATTGAGAATGTCGGCGAGGCGCTTCACCACCTCGGGCGGTGACGAGGTGGTGAGCTTGACGAAGGCGTCGATCTCAGAGGATGGCGTCGGATCGGCCGTGATCCCGGTCTTCTCGGCATCGGCCTTGAACTCGGGGTCATCCTTGAGCTCCATGAAGGCCTTGCGCAGCGCGGTGACCCTGTCCGCCGGCACGCCGGGGCCTGCCAGGATCGGCCGCGCGATCTGCTTGAGGCCGAGATAGAGCTCGGCCACTTTGCGGTCGGTCGGATCCTTCACGTAGTCGATCCCCAGCGGAACGTCGGGCAGGTCGGACGCCTTCTTGAGCGCGTGCTGGAGAATGAGATTGATCTTGTGCTGCTCCAGGTACGACGCATGCCGGCTCCTGATCTCGTCCCACGACCAGTCGGCCGAGCCCTCGATCTCGCCGCGCTCCATGGCAAGCAGCACGTCGGCCTGTCCGGCATAGCCGGTCACGATCTTGAACTTCGCCCCGATGGTGGCGTTGAGGAGCCGCGCCGAGGCTTCGAGGTCCGAGGTGACGCCGGTGCCGCCGACGATGAGCTGCTTGGTCAGGAGATCCTGCACGGTCTTGACCTGCGCGGTCTCCCACGACACCACGAGCCCGACTTCCGGTGCGACGCTGCCGATCCAGTTGATCTTGCCGAGGTCGTAGAGGACGCCCGGCTGCTTGGTCAGCTGCGACAGCAGCACGCCGCGCTGGACGAGGCCGATGATGCTGCCGTCCTGCACGGTGCCGCGAAAGATGCGGTTGGTCATCGAGATGCTGCCGCCGCCCGGCGTGTTCTGCACGATGATGTTTGGGTTCCCGGGGATGTGCCGGGCAAGATTGCGGGCGACCAGGCGTGCAACCGCGTCATAGCCGCCGCCCGGGCTCGATCCGACCATCAGGGTCAGCTGCTTGCCATGGTAAAAATCCGCGACGCTTTGTGCGCAGGCCGGTGCCGCCGTGCCGCCGAGAAGGCAGATCGCCGCCACTAGCCATGGGAAAATGGGATAACGCGGCCGGAAATGGCGCTGCATATTGTGTCTCCGGATGATCGGACGTTGTGTGGCGGGTGATACACGATTGCCGGTGCAGGGCAAATATCGCGGCTTGTCCCAGGCTCCGGCCTGTCCCGGGCTTGCCCCGGACCCTCGCCGACTCGGCATCCGGAACGGTTCTGGACTGTCCCGGGCTCGACCCGGGACCGCCACAAGCTCGGCATCTGGAACGGTCCTGGCTCGAGGCCGGGACAAGCGGTTACGATAAAGCCATTCCAAGTCTTGGCAGAACGAGGCAGATTACCCTATCAATAGGGGGCAGTCGGGCGGTTGGAGGCGTCCGGCGGCCATGAACCGTCTCGCAGAGTAACCATTCAGGGAGGATCGCAATGATCTGGCGAAGCATAATCAGTGTCTCGGCCATCGCCGCGCTTGGGCTGTTCGCGCTTACGGCTGGCCATTCTCAAGAAGGGCAGCCGAAGCAGAAAGGGCAGGGTCAGCCCAAGGCGCAGGCGCAGCCGGCGGCGCCGCCGAAGCCCTGGAAGGAAGCAATCGTCGGGAGCTGGGCGTTGCTGATCAGCGATGTCGTGAACAAGGACGGCACTCAGACGCCCCAGTTCGGCCCCAACCCGATGGGCCAGCTGATGTTCGACGCCGGCGGCCATTTCTCCATGCAAATCATGCGCGCCTCGCGTCCCAAGTTCGCAGCCAAAAATCGCCTGCAGGGAACCGCCGACGAGAACAAGGCTGCGATCGGGGGAACGATCACCCAGTTTGGAAGCTACACGCTGGACGAGCCGAGCAAGACGCTCACCTTGCGCGTCGAGGGCAGTTCGTACCCCAACGATGACGGTCTCGTGGCGAAGCGGACGGTCACTGCCCTGAACCCGGACGACGTGCTGACCTACACCCAAGGGGCCGGGGACAACGTGGTGATGCGGGCCTGGAAGTACATGAAGTAGGCTGCGGCCGCCCCTGTGCAATCCAAATCACGGGGGCGCCCACCATAAGGGCGCCCGCGCCCGTCTTCGACGGGCTGCCGGGCGCCCCGAAAACCGATCAGCTACGTCGGCCATTCCACCAGTTTCGGATGGCCGGCATTGCTGTCAGTATCCGCTTTTCTCGGTCTCTTTTTTGGCTGGTGCTGGCGCGGCTTTCTTGATTGGTGCGAAGGCAGAGGTCTTGCCGGCGCACTGCGCCATGAAGGCCTTCTGCGTCTGGCCGGCGGCCGTCAACGCCGCCTTGTTGGCGGCCCAGTCCTTCTGACAGTTATTGGTGCTCTTTGCCTCGGCCGACACGGCAAGGGCGAAGAGAGCCGCGGCGGCAGCCGCGAGGGTCAATCGCAGGATCATGGTTTCAACCTCCCGGTCGAGTTGGAACCCCTGGCGAGGATATCAACATACCATAAAAAAGGCGCGGCACAGAGGTGCCGCGCCGTCGATTCGGGCCGCGCGTTTCGCGGCTATTTCAGCTCCGCCGCCACCTTGTCGATTCCCGCCTTGGCGCAGGCCTCGTCCTTGTCGCCGCCCGGCGAGCCGGAGACCCCGATGGCGCCGATCACGTCGTCGCCGACCTTGATCGGCAGCGCGCCCTGCGCCGGAATGATCTTGTCGAGATGGATCGCGCCCTGGACCGGGTTCTTCTTCAACGCTTCGGCAAACTCGCCGGAGGGCCGGCGCTGCATGCGCGAGGTGTAGGCCTTGCGCATCGAGTTCTCCATCGTGTGTGGGTTGGCGCCGTCGCCGCGCATGGCGACCAGCACCTCGCCGTCGCGGCCGAGCACGTGCACGGACACATTGTAGCCCTGCCCGGTGCACATGGCGTGAGCCGTCTGCGCCATCGTGAGCGCGATCGCGGTGGTCAGGTCCTTGTGGCCGGCGAGCTGCGCGTTCGCGGCAGGAGCGGCGAGCGCAGAGGCGAGCGCGAGGGCGGCAATGAGCTTGATTCTGGACATGGATGTTCTCCTTGATGATCGTCGTTCACTTCAGCTCAGCCGACACCTTGTCGAGGCCGGCCTTGGCGCAGGCTTCGTCCTTGTCGCCGCCAGGCGCGCCGGAGACCCCGATGGCGCCGATCGTATCCTCGCCAACCTTGATCGGCAGCGCGCCTTGCGCCGGAGTGACGTTGCTCAGGAAGAGCGCGCCGGCGGTCGGATTGCCCTGCTGCTGTTTGGCGAACTCGCCTGACGGCCGCCGGAAGGTACGGGCCGTATAGGCCTTCTTCATCGAGTTCTCGAGCGTGGTCGGGTTGGCGGCGTCGTTGCGCACCGCGAGGATCACCTCGCCGTTGCGGCCCAGCACGTGGACGGAAACCGCGTAGCCCTGCGACTTGCAGGTCTCGATCGCGGTCGTCGCCATGGTGACGGCCATCCCCAGGCTGAGGTCCTTGTGGGTGAGGAGCTGGGCATTGGCCGAGATGCCGCCTGCCAGCGCCGAAACGAGCGCCAGGGCGGCGATCCGATAGGTCGTATGCAACATGAGTCGGTTCTCCCTGTTGGTACGCTGCTTGTGCTGCAGCGTCGTTGCGATGATAGCAGGGCGCAGGGGACAGTTCAGCCCGGCTCGAGGCCCATCTTGCGGTAGACCGCCGCGGCGGCTGGCGCGGTCAGGAATTTCACCCAGGCTTTGGCGGCTTCCGCCTGTTTGGCGCCCGTCTGGATGCCGGCAGAGAACACCGTGATCTCTTGCACCTCCGCCGGCAGTGGCCCGATGTAATCGACGCCGGGAGCGTGCTGGAACTCGCTGACCTGCTGGAAGCCGATCTCGACCTCGCGACTCGCCACGATCGTGGCCACGAACACGCCGGTCGGCGTCTGCTTGAGCCTGGGCTTGACCACCTCGGCAAGCCCCAGCCGCTCGAACAGCCCGATGAGATAGACCCCGCTCGGCCCGGTGGAATAGCCGATCGACCTGGCGGCGATGAGCGTCTTCTTGAGCCCCTCGACCGTGCTGATGTCAGGCTTCGCCGCGCCCGAGGGCACCGCCGCGCCCACGCCCGACTTGGCGATATCGACGCGGGTCCCCGCCACAACCTTGCCGGCCTTGATCAAATCATCGAGCGCCGGCCCTGCCATGATGATGAGGTCGTACATCTCTCCCGCCGCAATGCGCTGCTGCAGGTCGACCGTGCCGGTGAAGACGGTGGACACCTTGTGCCCCGAGGCCGCCTCGAACTGCGGCACGAGCTCCCGATAGGCCCGCTCCGGCGCCTGAGTCGTGAGCACCTTGATCTCGACCGCATTGGCGCTGCCGGACGCCAGCACCGCGCCCGCCGCCGCCGCGATAATCCCGGATTTCATGATCGCCCTCCCGCTATTGTTGTTTGATGAATCCTAGCGGATTGCCGGCAGCGGCGATAGGCATGTCGGCTCTGCAGGAGGAGTTGCCGCGGCGGCGCCGTGCCCTACGCTCACTCTCCGATATCGAACCGCACGCCTTGGGCGAGCGGCAGCGCGGTGCCGAAATTGATGGTATTGGTCGCGCGCCGCATATAGGCTTTCCACGCGTCGGAGCCCGCTTCGCGGCCGCCGCCGGTCTCCTTCTCGCCCCCGAAGGCGCCGCCGATCTCGGCGCCTGAGGGGCCGATATTGACGTTGGCGATACCGCAATCGGAGCCGGTCGCGGAGAGAAACCGCTCCGCCTCGCGCAGATCGAGGGTGAAGATCGCCGAGGCAAGTCCCGCGCCCACGTCGTTGTGGATCGCGATCGCCTCGTCGAGCTCCGCGTAGCGCATCACATAGAGGACCGGCGCAAAGGTCTCGCGCTTGACCGGGCCCTTCTGGGCGGGCATCTCGCAGAGCGCCGGCCGCACATAGAACGCATTCGCGCCGGCGATCCCGTCGATCCGCTCGCCGCCATGCACGCGTCCACCGAGGCTCCTGGCCTCCTTGAGCGCCTCGCCCATGCCGGCAAAGGCGCCCCCGTCGATCAGCGGTCCGACCAGCGTGTCCGCATCGCGCGGATCTCCGACCTTGACCGAGCCATAGACCCCCTTGAGCCGCGCGACGAGGGCGTCATGGATACGCTCATGGACGATCAGCCGGCGCAGCGTGGTGCAGCGCTGGCCGGCGGTGCCCATGGCTGCAAAGGCCACGGCGCGGATCGTTTGATCGAGATCCGCCGAAGGCGCGACGATCGCCGCGTTGTTGCCGCCGAGCTCCAGGATCGGGCGCGCAAAGCGCGCCGCAAGCCTCGGGCCGACCGCGCGGCCCATGGCGGTCGAGCCGGTCGCCGAGAGCACGGCGACCCGGCGATCCTCGACCAGGGCTTCGCCCACCTCGCGCCCGCCCAGGATGAGGCCGCAAAGCCCTTCCGGGGCATCGCTGAAGCGCTTGAGCGCGCGCGTCACGATGGCATCGACCGCGAGCGCCGCCAGCATCGCCTTCTCGGAGGGCTTCCAGACCACCGGATCGCCGCAGACGAGCGCCAGCGCCGCGTTCCAGGCCCACACCGCGACCGGAAAGTTGAACGCCGTGATGACCCCGCAGACCCCAAGCGGATGCCAGCATTCCATCATGCGATGCGCGGGCCGTTCGGTGGCGATGGTCTTGCCCGTGAGCTGGCGCGACAGGCCGACCGCGAAGTCGCAGATGTCGATCATCTCCTGCACTTCGCCCAGGCCTTCCGAGACGATCTTGCCGGCCTCGAGCGTGACCAGGCGCCCAAGCTCCGCCTTGGCGGCACGCAGCTCCTCGCCGAGAAGCCGCACGAGCTCGCCCCGCCGCGGCGCCGGCAACGTGCGCCAGGCCGCGAATGCCTGGGCGGCGCGGCCGATCACGCCGCTCGCTTCCGGGAGGCTCGTGCCGCGGACATGGGCGATCACCTTGCCGGTGATCGGAGAATGCGCCGCAAGGCCGTCCGGTGCGAACGCGCTCTGTGGCACGCCGAGCCGGGCGAGGATCGCAAGCGCTTCGTCGCGAACGCAAGAAGCGGGCTCGATCATGCGGGGAGGTTAGCGCAACCTCCCGCTGACCGATACGGTGGGCTACGACGCGCCGGTCACCGCGCTCCGGTCTTGCCGGGGGGCTTGGCGTGGTTGCGCAGGAGGGCGGTGATCTTTGCCTCGAGGTCGTCGGTAGGGGGCAAGCCGGTCATGGACATGGCGCGTCGCAGCAGCATCTCCCGCACTTCGGTCGGAAGGCGCGCCCAGGTCAGCACCACCGCGGCCCCGAGATATTGCAGGGCCATCTCATCGCTTCCGTCCCGGACATTGATCTGCGCGATATCGAGATCGATCATGGGCGGCGCTACCGGTCTCGCCAATGGCGAGCCGCAGTCATGGAGCGCCATCGTGCAAAATCGTTATTTCAATTTTGGTTCGAATCGAGAGGCTATCCGGCTCATCACTTCGCTCAAGCAAAGATCATGTAAATAACGTTTATCTCCGTAACTTGCTCGTAATTGCATTGTAAAATGCAGGGCCGCAGGCTCGCGGGCAATGTCGCGGTAGCGGGCGCGAGTCGGGCATCGGCCCGGTCATTGCGAGGCCCCAACGGGTCCGCGCGAAGCGCGGCCCGATGACAGGCTCCGGGCCGAAGCAATCCAGGGGAGGCACGCGCAAGTGGCACTGGATTGCTTCGTCGCTTCGCTCCTCGCAATGACGGCGCCGCCGGGCTGAGCGCCTTCCGCGCATTGGAGGGGGGTGATAACGTTCATGGTGAGCTTGAGCGCAGGACGGGAGGCCCCGATGAAATCCGCATGGTTGATGCTGGCGCTGCCCCTGGCGGCGCTGCCCGCGACCGCCTGGGGGCAGGCCATCGATTACGCCACGATCGAGATCAGGACCGACAAGGTCGGGCCGAACCTCTACATGCTGTCGGGCTCGGCCGGGCTCGATCCGGCGCACGAGGATGCGGCAGGCGGCCGCATCGGCGTGCTGGCGGGTCCCGACGGCGTGTTCATGGTGGACGCCCAGTATGCGCAGCTTGCCGACAAGGTCTTGGCGGCGGTGCGGCGCATCAGCTCCGGGCCGATCCGCTTCCTGGTCAATACCCATATCCATCGCGACCACACCGGCGGCGATGCCTATTTCGCCAAGCTCGGCGCCGCCGTCTTTGCCCGCGCGGAGCTGCGCGACCAGATGGTCAGCCCGCGCTCGATCAACGGCAATCCGCCGGCTCAATTCGACCAGGCGGGCTTCCCGGTCGCGACCTATGGGCTGGACGGGCCGCTGCAGTTTCACATGAACGGCGAGATCGTGGATCTCATCCCGATCCGCGCGGCCCATACCGGCGGCGACACCTCGATCCGGTTCGAGCACGCCAACGCGATCATGATCGGCGACTATTACCGCAATTTCGGCTATCCGTTCATCGACCTCAACAACGGCGGCTCGGTCAAGGGCATGCTGGAAGCGCTCGACTTCACCTACAAGATGGCGGCGCCCGACACGCGGCTCATTCCCGGCCACGGCACGACCATCACCCGCGCGGACCTCATTCCGTACCGCGACATGATCCAGGGCGTGGCGACGAGCGTCCAGCAGCTCGTCGCACAGGGCAAGAGCGAGCAGGAGGTGATCGCCGCGCACCCGACCGGCCCCTTCGACTCCAAGGTGCCGGGCGGCCTCCTGCCCGCCGCCGGAGCCGGCACCAGCGCCGACCGCTTCGTGAGCGAGCTCTATCGGGAGCTAAAGGGGGGGCGTTAGCAGCCCTCATCCTGAGGAGCGCCGGCAAAGCCGGCGCGTCTCGAAGGATGGCGGCACGGGAAGGACTCGGGGCCATCCTTCGAGACGCCGTGCTGCGCACGGCTCCTCAGGATGAGGTCCTCCGATCACCGCTTCGCCGGTTTGAAATACCGCAAATCGGGCGGACGCTGGTCCTTCTTGGCCGGCATCAGGAGCCCGTCCGCGCTCAGGTAATAGTGCTCGCCGGCGATCATGAGGTGCGGGTTGTTCTCGGTGATGTAGAACTCGAGCCATTCGGGCTGCGGGTCTGGGTCGAGCACATAGCGCTTGTCGACGGTCCACGGGCGCGTCAGCGCATGGTCGATCGTGGTCATCTCGTCGTGGATGATTTTCGGATTGGCCCGATCGAGGAACATCCGCTCCTTGAAGATCGACTGGTTGTCGACATGGAGCGGCAGCCCGGTCTCGTCATAGGCGCGCGGGCCCTTGAAGCCGCGCGTCTCGAATTCCAGCACCCTGTAGCGGCCCTGCGCATCCGGATCGACCCACCGGCCGATCGAATAGCCCGCATAGGTCGGCACGATCTCCTTGGGCCAGTCGCGCCCGTCGGTGAAGATGCGACGATAATGGTCGTGCCAGCCGATCAGGATATAGGTCGTGTCGGGTGTGACCACGAACTCCATCGGCCCGAAGGCCATCATCATGTAGGGCATGCCGGCGGCGCGCCCTGCCACGGTCGGAAAATTGCCAATCCCGCCGGCAGCCAGATCCGCCATGCTGGCCTCGTGGATCTTGCGATACTCCTCGGTCAGCGGCGCCTGCTGCCCGGGCCCCCAGGGCTTGGTCTGGTCATGCGAGGGCTGTCCCGGAAGCCCACGCACCACGAACCGGTCCCATTGACCCGACCAGTCCGGATACCTGGATTGATCGGCCGCCTGTGCGTGCGCCGCCGGCAGCAGGAGGGCGGCGGCGAGCGCAAGCGGCGCAAGGTTCAAGCTTCGGTCCAGCATGCGCCCCTCCCGCAATTCAAGGCAGTCTGAAGAATCCAGACGCAACAGCCGCGCGGCGGCAAGCGAGGATACACGCCCCGTGCGGCGCGCGCAAAGCCGCCGCGGACGCACGGCTTGTCAAAGGACGGCCTTCGCCCCACATAGTCGCGCAACGGGGTTTTCTGGAAGCGGGCGCCGGTGACAAACGACACGATCTATCTGGCGACGATCTGGGTCCTCCCGGTGCTCATCGCCATCACGTTCCATGAAGCGGCGCACGGGTATGTCGCGCACCTGCTTGGCGACGACACCGCCTGGCGGCTTGGGCGCGTCACCTTCAATCCGATCAAGCACATCGACCTGTTTGGGACGATCCTGCTGCCGGGGTTGCTGCTGCTCGCGCACTCGCCTTTTCTGTTCGGCTATGCGAAGCCCGTGCCGGTCAATTTTGCCGCGCTGCGCTGGCGGCGCCTCGGCATGGTGCTGGTGGCGGCGGCCGGGCCGGGGATCAATATCGTTCTTGCGATCGTGGCCGCGCTGACGTTCCACCTCGTCGGCTATCTGCCTGAAACTAGCTCGCAGTGGCTGGGGCGGAACCTGGAGAACGCGCTGATCCTCAACGTGGCGCTCGCCGTGTTCAATCTGTTTCCGCTGCCGCCGCTCGATGGCGGCCGCATCCTGGTCGGCATCCTGCCGCCGCCGCTTGACCGGTTTGTCGCGCGGCTCGAGCCGCTCGGCATGGTGATCCTGCTCGGTGTGCTGATCGTGCTGCCGCTCCTGGGCGGGCAGCTGGGCGTCAACCTCAATGTCGTCTCCCGTTGGCTCTCCGTCGGGACCGGGACGGTGCTCGATGTTATCGTCCGGCTGACGGGGAATGGGTAGGAACGACTCTTCCCGCATCGCTTCGCGATGCGACCTCCCCCTTGGCAGGGGGAGGTTAAGAGAAGGGGCTACAGCACCTTCTTGATCGGCTCGGGGCCGCGGGCGAGCGCAGCCTTCACCCGCTCCGGCGTGAACGGCACGCGGCGGATGCGCACGCCGGTCGCATCGAACACCGCGTTGCTGACGGCGGCGGGCAGCGGCCCGATCGCCATCTCGGCGGCGCCGGAAGAAGGCTGCTCGGGCCGGTTGATCAGCACGATCTCAACCGACTTCGGCACCGAGGCCATCCTGATCACCGGATAGGTGAGCCAGTCGACGCTCCGCACCATGTCCTGATCGAACCTGACCTCCTCGAACAGCACGCGGCTCAAGCCCCAGACGAGCTGGCGGTCGACCACATGCTTGATCGTCTCCGAGTTGATGATCAGGCCGCAGTCGTGGGCGCAGACCACGCGCGGGACCTCGACCAGTCCCGTGTCGCGATGCACCCGCACCTCCACGATCACCGCGATATAGGTGCCGGCGAGCTGCCGGTACGCAAAGCCGCGGCCGACCGCGACCGCCGCATCATTCTGGTCGTTGCGCGGGGAGGGCCGCGTGTCCCAGCCGTATTGCTTGGTGGCGGCCGCGAACAGCTCGTGCTCGCGCTGCTTCAAGTAGCGCAGCCGGAACTCGATCGGATCGCTGTTGGTCGCGACCGCAACCTCGTCCAGAAATCCTTCGCTGCCGAACAGGATCGGCAGACCGAAGGGGTCGCGGATATGGGTCGAGCGCAGCGGCGAGGAGCGGTCCATCAGCGGCGCGATCGTTTCCCAGCCCCAATGCGCATTCTCGAAGCCGTAGCCGTTGCCGGGAGTCCCGAATGCCGGAAGCGAGTTCAACGGTGCGCCGAGCGCCATGCCGGCGAGCGTGTCGCCCGGATGCTGCTCGCGCGTATTGCAGTCCTCCATCGAGAACGCCTTGCTGATGTTCTCGTAGGCGACGATCTTGCCCGCGGCATCGAGCCCGACTCGGGAACGGTTGATGGTGGCGGTGCCCTTCGGGTCCCAGGCCAGCGCCTCGTTGCGGGTGTACATGACCCGCACCGGCCGCTTGAGATGGCGGGAAAGGATCGCGGCATCGGCAGTCGCATCGCCCTGGCCGTCGCGGGCATAGCCGCCGGTGCCGAACATCCAGATCGCCCGCACGTTCTGCAGCGGCAGCTCCAAGAGTTCGGCGATGCCGGCAGCGCAATCATGCGGCTTCTGGGTGCTGGTGTAGACGGTCGCGCGGTCTCCCTGCACGTCCGCGACTGCGCAGGCGGGTCCCATGCTGGCGTGCGACTGGGTGGGATATTCGTACTCGCCTTCGAGGATGTGAACGGCCTTTTTGAATCCATCCTCGACCGATCCGACGATGCGCGGAGCGGCCGCGCCTCTTGCGTTTGGGGCCGGCCCGGTGCCGCCGGGATCGGAGGAACGCGCCGCCACCGGCGCCTTGCGGATATGCTCGAAGAGCTTCTCATGGCCTGGGAAATTCGGATTCGATTCCGACCAAGTCACCTTGAGCGCCTGCTGCGCCTTGACGGCGTTCCATTCCTTCTCGGCGACGACCGCCAGGAAATTCTTGATCCACACCACCTGGGCGCCCGGGATGTGCGCGATCGATTTTTCATCGACCTTGACTGGCACCGCGCCCGCAACCGGCGGACGGATCGTGCGCCCATGCGCCATGTTGGGCAGCCGCAGGTCGCTGCACTGCTGCAGCGTGCCGAACACCTTGCCGGCGATGTCGCGGCGCGGCATCGGCTTGCCGATGACCTTGAATTCCGACGGCTTCTTGAGCGGCGCCTTGACCTTGACGGTGAGCCCCTGCGCGACGCCGTCCCAGGCGATCGGCGCCTCGAGCCTGCCCTCGGCAACGAGCTTCGCATAGGAAATGCGCTTGCCTGGGTCGGCGACTGCATGAACTACGCCATCGGTCACGGTGAGATCGGCCGGCGCCAAATTGAGTTTCTTGCCGGCCATCTCGATGAGCAGGCGGCGCGCCTCGGCGGCGGTCTGTCGCATGATGATGCCGCCCTGCCGGATCCCGTTGCCGGCGGTAGAGCCGCCCATGTCGACGGTGAGCCCGGTATCGCCCATGACGACCCGCACGTGCTCCCACGGCACGTCGATCTCCTCCGCCACAAGCTGGGCAATGGACGATTCGAGGCCCTGCCCGCCGTCGATCTTGCCGTAATAGGCAACGACGCTGCCGTCCGGCTCGATCGAGATATAGGACGAGAGCTTGTCCTTCGGGATGATCGAGCGCTCGAGCAGGTCAGCCCGGGCAAACTCCGGGGCAGCCAGCGCCACCACGAGCGCTCCGCTCGCTGAGAGAAATGCGCGGCGGCTGAGGGTCGTTGCTTCCATCGCGTTCATGGCTCCCTCCCTCACGCCTGGCCGCTGGCGCGCTTGACCGCCTTGACGGCGGCGTTGTGGGTGCCGCAGCGGCAGATCAGGTCGCCGAAGGCGTCCCGGATCTGCGCATCGCTCGGATGCGGATTGTGCGCCAGCAAGGCTGCGCCGGTCATGATCCAGCCGTTGATGCAGTAGCCGCACTGGTTGACCTGCTCCTCGATCCAGGCGGTCTGCAGCGGATGCGGCTTCTCGGCAGTGCCGAGCCCCGCGAGCGTGGTGATCTTGCGGCCCGCCACGGACGCGACCGGCGTGATGCAGGAGCGGGTCGGCTCGCCGTCCACATGCACCGTGCAGGCCCCGCACTGGGCGAGCCCGCAGCCGAAGCGCGGATTGTTGAGGGCAAGCTCATCGCGCAACGCATAGATGAGCGGCATGTCCGGGTCGTCGACCGTGATCGTATGGCTCTTGCCATCGACCAGGAGAGTGAGGCTCTGCGCCATGGGGCGTCCCTCCGCGCGGATTTGGTGATGAATCTAAAGTACCACCGCCGGCCACTGAGCGGCAAGGCGCATAAGGTTAACCGATGAGGTGCACACGGCAGGGCGGTCTCCTTCTCCCCGCGTGCGGGGAGAAGGTCGGGCTGAGGGGGCCTCTCCATGCGCTCAGACTCCCGGAGAGGCCCCCTCACCCGGCGTGCAAGAGCACGCCGACCTCTCCCCGCATGCGGGGAGAGGTGAAGTTCGCGGCGATTCCCGCGGACTCACTGTCACTTCACCGTCAGCTGCAGCATGTCGGCGACCTTGCCGCCGCCGCCGCAAGGCAGGGAGCCGCCGATGAAGAACAGCTTGTCGGCGGCAGCCGATGCGGCAAAGCCGTGCCGGCCCGTGGGCAGGGCCGGGAATTTCAGCCAGCGGTCGGCTTTGGGATCATAGGCCTCGACCTCATCATAGGTCTTGCCGGCTCGGCATTCGCCTCCGGCAAAGAAGAAGAGGCCGTGATAATCCGCAAAGGCGCCGCTCGAGCGCGGCGTCGGCATCGGCGCCGCCACACTCCATTTGTCGGTTGCCGGATCATAGACGTCGTGGAATCCCACATTGGAGGTGGCTTCGCCGGTGCGCCCAGCCACCACGTGAATCTTGCCGTCGGCCACGAACACGCCGGAATGATCGCGCGCGATCGGCAGCGGCGCCGCGGGATGCCAGACATTGGCTGCCGGATCGTAAACCTCATGGGTGGCAACCGCGGTTTCCTCGCCCATGATGCGGCCGCCGATCGCGTGCACCTTGCCGCCGGCCGCCGCCAGCGTGATCGAGCCGCGCAGCCCCGAGATCGGCGCGAGGCTCTGCCAGCGATCGGCCGCCGGATCGTAGGAATAGACGCCCGTCGATGGAAGCGTGTGGCGCCCGCCGGCAAATCCGCCCGCGAGATAGATTTTTCCGCCCAGCACCGCGATCCCTTGATGGGTCAGGCCCTCCGGGCTGCGGGTGCGCTCGCGCCAGCTGTTCGTCCGCGGATCGTATTCGGTCGTGAAGCCGTCGGTATAGCGCTCGGTCGACTTGCCGTCCTTGGTTTCCGTCCAGCCGCCGCCGATGAGATAAATCTTGTCGCCGACGGTCGCAGCCTGTGTCTCGCTGCGCCCCTGCGGCAGCGGCGCCGCCATCGACCAGGTTGCGGCCTGCTCTTGCGCCAGGGCCGGTGCGGCGAAGGTGGCAAGCACGGTTGCGGCAAGCAGCGCGAGGCGAAGCGAAGGTCCAGGCATGATCATCTCCTTTTGAAGTCGCATGATCTTTTCCGACCAGCCTTCGCCCGCCGAAGCATCCAGCCAAATTGATAGGCCGAGCCAAGGCTTCGCGCAGGCGGGAAACCGGTGTCCACCCCCGCATTCGCGAGGGCATGCTTTTCGGGATCATGCGGTTAAAAATCCGGCCGATCGGCCTCGGGAATCGGGAAGAGGTTCTGGTTGAAGTAGTCGCCGTTGTTCTCGGAGCAGACCGTTTCCTCGAGCGGGTTCTTCACCTTGCGCCAGGACTGCACCATGTGCAGCGGCTCGTTGAAAGCGTCGGGATCGTCGACCGTGACGGAAGCTTCCAGCACCCGGCTGTCGCCCGAAAGCTTGAAGCGCTCCACCACATGCTCCTTGGTGGTGTGCGGGGTGCGGAAATTGTCGATGTAGCTGTTCTTGGTCGAGAGGCCGATGGTGTCGACCACCAGCGTATCGCCGTTCTCATAATGGCCGATCGACTCACCGAACCACGACTGCTTCACCTCGGCCGAGTGCTTGTCGGTCAGGAACACCCGCCGCACCATGTGATCGCGCTGCCAGATCATCCAGACTTCGGTGGGGGTCTGGATGAAATAAAAGGGCTCCGCCGGATAGAGCAGCTGCCCCGGCACGCCGCCCGGATAGCAGCGCGCCTGGGCCGCGAAAGGGACGGAGCGCCTGCCGCTCAGCGCCTCCTCGTTGGAGGCGGCGATCTCCGCGGCTGCCCACGGCTTGAGCACCGGATCCTTGGCATCGCCGATGCGCAGCGTGACGTCGCCGTAGATCTGGCGCTGCAGATTGCCGTGGAACGGATGGGCGGGATCAGGCTTGATCGGACCATGCCCGGTCCCGGGCGGCGGGTCCTTCCAGTCGGCGCCGGTCGCAAGCCAGGCGAAGCCGACCGCCTGCAGATCGGGAATGCCCTTGGGCAGGGTCTGGGAAGCGGCCGTGAAAGCGAGGGCACAAGCCGCGGCTGTGACGAGCGCTGCGGCGATGCGGCTTCGGTCCAAGCTGGATTTCGGCACGACGTTTCTCCTTGTTTGTTCGTTCGCGAGCGGAGCGAAATCCGGGATAGGCCGCCCCGCATTTCGCTGGCTCAATGCGGGCTACAAGTCAATCCAGCGGCTCGACCTTGAGCAGCTCGGCGCTGTGGTTGGCGCCGATCCAGAATTCGCCGCGCGCGTCGTCGACGGTGATGGTCGAGCCCGCGCGCTTGGCGCTGACCAGCACGCCCTCCATGGCGCCTTCCGGGGCTGAGGTCACCGTACCCTGCAGCGCCACCGTCTCGGCCCGCGCGGGCGCTGCGCATAACAGCGCGCAAGCCAGGGCCGTCATCGTCAGGCGTAAGCTCACGGAAACCTCCATCGCTGTCTTGCGCAACGATACCACATGCGCCGAAATCGCGACAATTCCGGTTTGCCTTGCGGCCCAATTCGCATCATTCTTGTTGCGTAGGGGCGACCCTTGTGGCCGCCCGCAACCCCGCAGGGCGCCCCCGCGGCCCTGGGCAGGAGATACCCGCGACAAGCGCGGAGGGAGGGTCCCATGAACAAACTCCTTTTGACGGGTTCACTGCTGGCATCGACCGCGCTCTTTCTTTGCAGTGCCGCTCAGGCGCAGCAGAACGCGCTCGTCATCCAAGGCGGCACGCTGGTCGATGGCAACGGCGGCGCTCCGGTGCCGAACTCCGTCGTCGTCATTCAGGGCAATCGCATCACCGCGGTCGGGGTCGCCGGCCAGGTGCAGGTGCCCGCGGGTGCGCAGGTCATCAACGCGACCGGCAAATGGATCACGCCGGGTCTGATCGACGCCAAGGCCAACTGGAACTGGATGTATGGCGAGGCCTTCCTGCATTGGGGCGTCACCTCCGCGATGGTGACGGGCGCCCGCAACGACCAGGGCATCGCCGAGCGCGACGCGGTCGAGCACGGCATCTTCCCGGGGCCGCGGCTCTATCAGGGCGTGATCAATCTCCAGGGCGGCGGGCCGGACGGCAAGCGCCCCAACAACTACAAGCCAGGCAACGGCGACCGCATCGTGCGCACGGTCGAGGAAGCGCGCGCCATGGTGCGCTACAACATCGAATCGGGCGCCGACTTCATCGGCACCAATGACGGCAACGGCCCGCCCGAATTGTTCGCCGCGATCGCCGACGAAGCCCACAAGGCGGGCCTCGGCGTGGTGATGCGCTGCGTCGGCCCGCAGACGCGCGGCAAGGAATGCGTGCTCGCCGGCGCCGACGTGATGGTGCACACCGGCGAGATCGGCAACCAGATTTCCGGCGATCCGGAGAAATGGAAAAGCTATGTCGGCCTGCCGCCCGATGCCTATTGCGACATGGATGCGGCCAAGGAAAAGGAGATGATCGAGTTCCTGGTTGCGCATAGCACCGCGCCCGAGCCCGATTTCATGGCGGCGGACCGCAGCTTCCCCTCGATGTGGAAGCGCGTGCAGCAGGAAACCCGGGCGGCGTTCACTGATCCGAATCTGCTCGCCTACTACCCGCGCTTCGCCATTGTCGACCTCGAAGACAATCAGAAGATGCCGGAGGAATATCTCACGCCGGACCAGATCAAGCTGCGCGCCTGCGGCTACAAGAACCACGCCAAGTTCATCGGCGATCTGGTGGCCGCCGGCGGTCACGTGGTGGCGGCCTCCGACATCACCCAAACCGCACCGGGGCTCGGCCTGCATCAGGAGATGAGCGTGATGCAGGAAGACGCCCACATGCCGCCCATGAAGGTCTTGATGGCGGCGACGAGCTGGGTCGCGCTGCACTTCCACATGAAGGACATCGGCTCGATCGAGGTCGGCAAGCTTGCCGATATCGACATCGTCACCGCCGATCCCACAGTCGACATCATGAACATGCGCAAGCTCGACACGGTGATCAAGGACGGCAGGGTGCTGGACCGCGCCTATCATCCCTGGTTCAAGGGCGGCATGTTCTCGAACACGACGCTCTCCTACAACCGCGACGTGGTCGACACCGCCTGGGAGCAGGGGCTCAAGGCCGCGAGCGGCGCTGGACGCCGCGGCGCTGCTCCCGAGGGCGAGCGCGCCGCAGCGCAGCCGGCCACAGCGGCGGCCCAGCCGGGCGGCCGCAATCCCTCATCGGGCGTCGCGAACAACCGGCGCAGCGGAGGTCTGGGTGCCGTGCCGGATCCCTCGCTCTCGCCTTCGCCCGGGGTCGAGACGATCTTTCCCCACACCGTGATCCAGGGCACCCCCGACACGACGTTCACGCTGACCGGCATCAACTTCGTCAGGCGCTCGCTCGTCCTGGTGAACGGCGAGCCGATGCCGACCACCGTCAAGAGCGCAACCGAGCTCACCGTCACGATTGACGCCAATACGCTTGCCAAGGCCGGCAAGCTCAAGTTGGTGGTGAGGAATCCCGAGCCCCTGTCCGCCCCCGAATGGGGCGCCGTGTCGAACGAGGCCTATGTGCTGGTTCCGTTCGCATTCACCACCAAATGGTCCCACAACAAAGACGTGGGGGATTTTCAGAAGTAGCAGCTGGCGCGGCCGCAATCCGAAGACCTCATCCTGAGGTGTCGAAGGATGGCCGCGAGTCTGTACAGTGCCGTCATGGTTCGAGACGGCGCGGGCAGAGCCCGCGCCTCCTCACCATAAGGGTTGTCTCAAAAATCCGGCTTGGCCGCCGTCGGGATCGGCTGCTGCTCGCCGAGCGCGCTGCGCTGGTTCTCGGCGCAGATAAGCTCGCGGATGCCGCGGGTGTCGCGCCGGTAGTCGGCGCGGCCGGACCAGACCGTGGTGAAGAATTTCGGATCGTCCACCGTGAACACGACCTCGAGCGTGTCGCGGTCCTTCGACAGCCGATAGCGCTCCGTCACGTGGATCTGGTCGGAGTGCGGCGTGCCGAACCGGTCGGTGTCGGTCTTGTCGTTCAAGCCGATCGTGTCGATGACGAGCGTATCGCCCTCGTAATGGCCGATCGATTCGCCGTACCAGGTCTTGGGCGGGTTCGCGGAGTGCGGAACGTCAAGATAGACGTGGCGCACCTGGTGATCGCGCCAATACAGGATGGTGATGTCCCTGCCGGACGGCGCGGGCAGCATCTGCATGTTGTCGCGCAGATTGAGAATCTCCGGCACGCCGGAGGGCATGCACAGCGTCTGATGCTCCACATGGGGATGCCCGGCGAGCTCCTGCTCGGTGATGCGCTTCACCAACTCGCGCGCCTCGGGCTTGAGGATGGGATTGCTGTAGTCCGCGACCCAGGCGTTGGAATCGACGTCGGGCAGATCGGGCTCGCCCGCGCGATGGCCGTGATGAGGCTGCGCCTGATCGATCATCACCGGCCCCGGCCCGCTCGCCGGCGCATCATAGGTGCTGGGCGTCACCCATTTGCGGGTCCACAGGCCGGAAAAGTCCGGAATGGTGGTCTCGGCTGGCACGAGCGTGGGCCACGCCACGGTGCAGAGAAGAGCGATGAATGGCAGCCGGTGCGTCATGGCAAGCCCTCGCGATTGATCGAATTCGGACGCTCCGCTACTTCGGCACCACCACGCCCTTCACCATCGAAATGTCGCGGTGCTTCTCGCCGCAGACATAGTCCTCCAGCCGCACCTCCGGGTGAAGATCGTAGGCGAAGCGCGCGCTGAAGGGCTGGGTGAACATTTCGCCGTCCGTGATCGTGATCACGTCCTCGAGCGTCTTGTCGCCAGGCTTGCGAATCCGTTCCACGGTCGTCATGGCGTCAGAATGGGGCGCGCCGGACGCATCGAGGAAGGTCTTCTCGTTGAAGCCCGCGGTCTCGATCACGAGCGTCTCGCCGTCCCAATGGGCAACCGAGTGGCCGGAGTAATAGGGCGCCACCTCGAGCTGATTGGCCGAGAGCTGCGGCTTGTCCATGACCACGGGCCGGATCACGTGGTTGAGCTCGTACACGAAGGTCACCTGGCCGGGCGTCTGGATGAGCTGGAACGGATAGGGATTGCCGAGAATGCGGGGCACCCCGTCGGGCACGCACAGATGGCGCGCCTCGTCCACGATCGAGCCGTCGTTGAGGCCCGCGACGTTCCTGGCGTATTGCGCCTTGCCCTTGTCGGTGAGCGGCGGCTCGCCGCCGCCCACGACCGGGAGCTTGCGGCTGTAGCTCTGCGTCCACCACACGCCAGAAATGTTCATGGCCGGCGTGGGCGGCGTGTAGATCGGATTGCCGGCCGCGGGCGCTGACGCCTCCTCCTTCGGGCGCTCGCCGCCGCGGCGCTGCGCATCCGCGCTCGCGACCATCAGCAGCGCGGCGGCTGCAATGCCCGCAATCCCGATCGAACAAACAAACCTGCGTGCCATGGGATCTCCTGCAAATCAGAAATCGGGCTTGCTCGCGGTCGGTGTATAGACCGAGGTCGTGGCCTTGCCCTGGTCGAAAACAAGCCCGACGAAGCGGTTGTTCTCCGCGCACACCTGCTCGTCGAAGCGCGGCGGCCGCGCTCCGAGCCGCACCCGCGCCGACCACGGCGTGGTGAAGGCGCCTGGATCGTCGACCGTGAACTGCACCTCCAGCGTCTTGCGGTCGGGCGCGACGCGATAGCGTTCCACCACATGGATGCGGTCGGAATGGGTCGCGCCGAACCGGTCGATCTGGGTCTTGTCGTTGAGCCCGATCGTGTCGACCACCAGCGTGTCGCCGCCCTCGTAATGGCCGACGGATTCGCCGTACCAGGAATGGCCGGGGTTCGGCGAATGCGGCACGTCGAGATAGATGCGGCGCACCTGCTGATCCTTCGCGTACATGATCGTCACCTGCGTGGGCGTCTGCAGAAACTCGACCACGCCGCCGCGCACGTTGAGGATGCCGGGCACGCCCGAGGGCTCGCAATGGCCCTCGTTCTTGATGTGCGGAATGCCCTTGAGCTCCGCCTCCACGATCGGCTTGAGCCGGGCGAGCGTCTGCGCCGTCAAGATCGGATTGTCGAGCGCTGGCACCCAGACAAGGTCAGGCGATTCGTTGACATGCGGATGCGCGGGGTCGACCAGCAGCGGCCCGGCCCCGGCAAAGCCCGGGATCGATTCGTATGTTTCCAGCAGCGTTCCGATGCGGTCCCATCCGCCGGAAAAATCCGGAATCTTTTTGGCGCCCTCCTCCGCTGCGACCGAGAGTGGCCACGCAACAGCGCAAAGGAGTGCACCAACAACGACGCACCTTGCTTGTGGCACGGCCCCCACCTCGCCCCGCTTGCGGGGAGAGGTCGACGCGCGAAGCGCGGCGGGTGAGGGGGCCTCTCCGCGAGTCTGAGCTTGGGGAGATGCCCCCTCATCCCGACCTTTTCCCCGCAAGCGGGGAGAAGGAGTTGCGCCGTGCGCGGCTGCTCCGCCGTCGATCACCCGAGTGGCTATGGCGTCAGTTGTTTTCATCATCCGCCCACAGCTGCAGCGTAGCTCGGATCGATGAAACGTTCCGGCGGCGGCAGGGGCTGCTGCAGCACGCCATAGTCGCCCATGACGGCGATCGCTCCCTTGATGCTGTCCAAATCGAACGCTGCCCGCTGCGGCAGGACCCGGTTCTTCGCATCCCAGATCGGGTCGAGCATCGCCCGCGCACGCACCGGCGGCTCCTTCATGTAGGCCGCCGTGACCTTCACGACCTCGTCGCGGTTCTTTGGGTCCTCGATGAATCGCACCGCGGCGGTGGTCGCGCGGATATACTTGATCACGATGTCACGGTGCGCGGCCGCCCAAGCTGGGCTGGCGGTATCCACCTGATACATGACCGCCGGCACCTCGTTGTTGAGTCCCAGCACATGGCCGCCCGCCGCCAGCGCATCGAGGATCGCGGGCTGCCCGAGCGAGGCTGCCGCGCAGTCCCCCGACTTGATGCAGGTGAGCCGGTCCTCCGAGCCTGCGATGCGCTTCAAGGTGGCGTCGCCGTCGTTGACGCCATGCAGCGCCAGCAGTTTGCGGGCCCACAGGGTAATGCCGTCCCGCGGCGCCGTGATGGCTACAGTCTTGCCCTTGAGGTCGGCGAACGATTTGATCTCCGGGCGCGCTACCAGGTAATAGAGCGGATTGGCCATCGACACAGAGACGCCCTTGGCAGCGCTGCCCGCCATCACGTCATTGATCAGGAGCGGGAACTGCTGGCGCGACATGTCGATGTCGCCCTTGGCCATGGCCTCGCGCAGCGAGATCGGGCGCGCCCCCGGGAGCGGCCGGAACGAACTGGCGAACACGACCATCTGAACCTCCAGCCCCTCGCGCGCAAACAGCCCCTCGCGCTCGGCCACGACCTGCAGCAGCCGGTTGATGTTGGCATCGTCGTCGATGCCGTAGCGGATGACATCGGCGGCGCGCGCGGGGGTGCCCCCTGCCGCCGTCAACGCCAGAAATCCGGCCATCATCGAGCCAAGCCAAGACATCCGCATGGCAATCTCCACATGCCTGTTCGGCATTCACGGGTTCACGCCTATAATACCCGCAAAGACAAGGCTGACCAGCATCCGGGAGGCGAAGATGCGAACGATCGTATGGACGGCACTGCTTGCGGCGCTTGGCGCGCTCGCTGCCACATCGGCCGGGGCGGCGGAACTCAGGCTCTTCGGCGGCGGGCACTTTCAGGGCAGCGGGGCACCGCTGGTCGCGGCCTTCACCAAGGCGACCGGCATCGCGGCAAGCTACACGCCCGGCAATACCGGCGGCGGCGGCATGAAGAAGCGGCTCGACGCCGGCGAGAAGATGGACGTGGTGGTGCTGAACCGCGACGACATGAACAACCAGGTCAAGGCCGGGCTGATCCGCCCCGGCAGCGTGGTCGATTTCGCGCGCGACGGCATGGGCGTGGCGGTGCTCAAGGGCGCGGCGAAGCCCGACATCTCGACCCGCGACAAGTTCCGCGCCGCGCTCCTTGGTGCCAAGTCGGTGGGCGTCCAGGAGGCGGATCCCGCGCATCATTCAGGCGTGGTGCAGCGCCAGATGCTCGTCGATCTCGGCATCCTGGATCAGGTGATGAAGAAGACGGTCATCCTCGGTTCCCGCTCCGACCTCGTTGCCGGCAAGGCTGAGCTCAGCCTGTGGGCGGCGCCCGAGATTCTGGAAGAGGCGAAGCTCGATCTCGTCGGCCCGGTGCCGGCCGACCTTGGCGGCTTCACCATCCAATCGGTCGGCATATTGACCAGCGCGGAAAATGCTTCCGGCGCCGAGGCCTTCATCAAGTTTCTGGTGAGCCGCGAGGCCCAGGCGGTGTCGCAGAAGACCGGCCTGCTGCCGCTGGGCGACTGACGTTGGGCTCCGCTCGTCCCCGCGCAAGCGGGGACCCAGGGCCACGCGTTAAGAAGCGCGATGCAAGCAGCCCTGGATTCCCGCTTGCGCGGGAATGATCGGATTATGTGTCAGTTCAAAAATCCGGCTCGTCGGCCTGCGGGATCGGGGCCAGGCCCTCCACGTGCGAGGCGCCGTAATTGCCGGTGTTGAAATAATCGTAGGCTGCGCTCTCGGCGCAGATGCTTTCCCCCTTGTCCAGGAGCGTGCCCTTGTCCCAGCGCGCGAAGCGCTGCACCGCGTTCCACGGCGTGGTGAAGGCGCCCGGGTCCTCCACATGGACATCGATCTCGATGGTCTTGCCGCCGTTCGTGAGCTTGAAGCGCTCCACCACGTGCAGCTTGTCGGTGTGCGGGGTGCGGTAATTGTCGACGAAGGTCTTGGTGTTGAGGGCGATCGTATCGACCACCAGCGTATCGCCGTTCTCATAGTGCCCCACCGATTCGCCGTACCAGGACGCCTCCGGATTGGCGCTGTGCGGCACGTCCAGATAGATGTGGCGCACCTGCTGATCGCCGCGCCAGATGATCAGCACCTCCGTGGGGGTCTGCACGAAGAAGACCATCGGCGGCGCGACCCGGCGATAGATGACGAACTCCGGCACGCCGCCCGGATAGCAGCGCTCTCGCGCCATGAACGGGATCTTTCCCGCCAGCACCTCGTCGTTGTCGCGCCGCATCTGCTCGACCACCCAGGGCTGCAGGATCGGGTTGGTGATGTCGGCGATCCGGTAGGTTGGCTTGGAGGAGGCGAAATCGCGCCCGGCGTTGGGCACATAGGGATATTCCGGCCGCGACTTGACCGGGCCGGGCCCCGAAGGAGGCGGCAGGAAATTATCGCCGTCGGGCCGGTCCGGATACCACGACGTGTGCTCGTTCGGCGCGAAATTCGGAATTGCATCCGCCGCGGCCGCCGCCTGCGCGCCAAGGCAGACGATCAGCGCGCAGATCGCGCCGGCGCTCTTGCGTGTTGCTCTCGAAAAATGTCTGGTCATGCAGCGCCTCTTTACGTGATCACGCTCTTCTACCAAAGTGCCCCTTGGTCGTCTATTGTCCGTGCCGGATTGGGCATGATTGTGCGAGCGATCTGATGAAAGAGCCTTGCGTCTATTTCCTGGCGGTGTGCGCGCTCACGCTGATCGGCGGTGAGGGGCGCGCCGCCGACGTGCCGGACCTCTCCGGCACCTATTGGGCGGCCGAATATCACGCCAAGATTCAGCCCATCGGCGGCGGCGAGCTGCCGTTCACGCCCGAGGGGAAGGCCGCCTATGAGGCGAACATCGCCGGCCTCAAGGACGGCTCGCTCTCCGATCCGGCGCGCAAATACTGCACGCCCGACGGGCTGCCGCGGCTGCTCGCCACGCCCTATCCGTTCGAGATTCTGCAGGCGCCGCCCGGTCAGGTCACGATGGTGCACGAGCTCAACCACGAGATCCGCGCCATCGCCGTGGACAAGCCGCTGCCCTCGAAGGAGGAGATGGCTCCGCTGCCGCTCTACAACGGCCATTCGGTCGGCCATTACGAGGGCGACGCCCTGGTGATCCAGTCCGCCGGCTTCAATGGCGGCACCTTCCTCGATGCGACCGGCGCGCCCCATTCCGACGAGCTTATCACCGTCGAGCGCATCCGCCGCGTGAGCCCGACCGAGCTCGAGGACGTGGTGACGGTCCACGACCCCGACTATTACGTTCGAGATTGGCAGGCCCGCTTCGTCTACAAGCTGCGCAACGATGTGCGCCTGCAGGATTATGTCTGCGGCGAGAAGCATCGCGACCTGTCCTCGGTCGTCGGCGTGCGGCGGCGCTAATTAATACGTAGGGGCGGGCCTTAGCCCCGTCGAAGACGGGCGTAAACGCCCTGATGGTGCCCGCCCTCTAGAGGGCGACCACAAGGGTCGCCCCTACGCTTCCGACGCGTCGTGTGATATGAGGCCACCAGATTTACGACCAGGGAACCGTCCAAATGAAACTCAAGGCACTTGCCTTTGCCGGCCTGGCGGCCAGCCTCTCCGCGGCTCCCGCGCTTGCGCACCATTCGTTCGCGATGTTCGAGGGCAACAAGACGGTGACACTCGAAGGCACCGTCAAGGCGTTCCAATGGATCTATCCGCACAGCTGGATTCTCCTGATGGTGCCCAATGCCGACGGCCAGCTCGAGCAATGGCCGATCGAGATGGGCTCGCCCGGAGGGCTCGCCAAGGAAGGCTGGCTCCCCAAGACGCTGACGCCCGGCATGAAGGTCAAGGCGGTGATCCATCCGCTTAAGGACGGCACCCATGGCGGGCAGTATCTCGCGGTCACGCTCGAGGACGGCCGCACGCTGGGATTGGACAATCTGCGCAACGCCAATGGCGGCGAGGGCGCCGGCCAGACTCCCGGCGGCCAGTAGGATGCGCACGGTCGTTGCAGCGCTGGCGCTCGTTTTCTGCGCGGTTGACCTTGCGGACGCAGAGACCAAGGTGCCGCCGATCTCCGGACAGTGGGTCCGCATCGGCCGCTATCCCGAATCCTTCGATCCGCCGGCAAGCGGACCCGGGCCGATGCAGATCGATCCCGCCCATCCGCACCGCAAGAGCGCGACGCCGGGCGGGCAAAGCCCGGACGGCTGGGTCGCCGATCTCACCAACCCGATCCTCAAGCCCGAGACCGTTGCCCGCATGCGGCCGATCGTGGCGGCGGAGATTTCCGGCCATTCCCATCTCAAGCTCAACGATCTGTGCTACCCCTCCGGGGTGCCGATGATCATCAATCAGCGCGACCCGGTGCAGATTCTGCAGTCGCCCGACAAGGTGATCATCATCTATACGCGCGACGCCCTCACCCGCCGCGTCTATATCGACCAGCCGCACTCCGCGAGCGTCAAGCACAC
>Ga0126381_100000409_pt1 | contig 46957 bp, 69 predicted proteins | sample PanSoiMetPlot_28_FD_96465 | JGI IMG/M metagenome (GOLD analysis project Ga0126381, IMG submission 96465) | Tropical forest soil microbial communities from Panama - MetaG Plot_28 | ecosystem: Environmental > Terrestrial > Soil > Tropical forest > Bulk soil | place: Panama | collected 2016-02-17 | reverse complement strand
TCGCGTGGCGCTTGTGATGTGACGCGGCCCGACCGATGATGCTGCGTGACGCGACGCGCGCGTTGACAGGTACTCAGGTACTACGGTGTGACGTTGCTGCTAGGCGTGCTGACCTTCGCCGAGTACGAACGCGGCGAGATCGCGCGTCACCTGCTTGGGCCACGGTTTGCGGTCGTTGGCCGCCTGCTTGTGGTCCTTGACGTTGGGGGACAACTCGCACACCTTCGCGAAGTTGCTCCGCATCCGACCGCGTACGAGCTTCGCCGCGCGCGTGGTGTCGATGTTCAGGCGTGACGCCTTGACAGCGTAGACGCTTGACAGCGTCACAAGGTCCGAACCTTTCGACTTGCGGGACCGTGTCGTTTTCGTTTTCGCGTTGCTTCGCGTTTTCGTTGACGTTGCCATTGCTTCTCCCTTTCGCGTGAAAGTTGGCGCGCGTCACGTCACGTAGCATCATCCCGGTATGTGCGTGACGGTGTAGCTAGCGCGCGTGGCCGCGTGACGCGGGGCTATCGCTTTGCTCACATATCACGTTGTGACGCTGACGCTATCAGCTACGTCACGTCGTGTCAAGCACGTACTGTGCAACGTGACGTTGCGTCACATCACGTCGCGCTAGCAGGTGACGTTGCAAACAAGTTTGGTCCGCAATGTGACGAACACACGTCACGGTGGTACGCGGGCGTTCGGATCGCAACGCGCAAAAAGTGAAGTCCACGTGGAAAACCAGCGAGTTTTGCCCATTTCCATACTCCACGTAGATCCCTACCTTCGTGATAAAATGGATCCAGCGATGGGACTCTTGAATTCCATACTCCAGAAACACCCAGTACTGGCATCACTACAAAGAATCGAGGCGACAACTGTGGCCACACAGCAGGAAATCCAGGACCTGACCAACGCTGTCGGTGCTATCCAGACGGGCCTGGAAGCAGGCCGGACAAGCATCGAAGAAGAGTTCTCAACCCTGGAGGAGCAGATCGCAAACGCTCCAACTACGCCCGCGAACGAACTCGACCTGGCACCCCTCAGAGACGCCATCACCACTCTGGGCACTGTGGCCGACCAGGTCGACACCCTCAAAGCCAATCCGCCTGCTGCTGCTGCGAATCCTGCGCCTGGGGGAAGCCCAGCAGCAGAACAGGCCGCCAGTGAAGCGGATCAGGCCGCGGGCCAGGCGCCGACGAACCCGCAGGGGGAAGCTGTGACCGACGCATCCAACGTCACGGAGACAGAACCCCGCAGTTCGGTATAATCGACGGGAAGAACAGTCACGGCACATCAGCTGTTTCTTCCCCTCACCAGGGGGGACGGGTTCTGCTAACGGTCCGAGAGTGGAGCCCGTCCCCAAATGGTAACATCCACGTATGGCACTACAGCGTGTGGCCATCAATAACTTCCGCGGGGGACTGAACACCCGCGACGGGCCGTTCGATCTGCAGCCGAACGAGAGTCCGGATCTGCTCAATGTGACCATCTCGTCTCTCGTGGGACAATTACGCACGCGCGCAGGGAAGGTCAAAATCAATACTAGCGCCTCCCTGCTGAATCTGACGGTCAACTACTCCAAGCAGTGCATCGTCCGAGGGAAACGCTACCTGATGCTGTCTGTGTCCGACGGGCGCGTATTCTCCCTCGACGAAGCCAACAACCTCGTGGAACGTTCCGGGGGGACCGCTGGGCAAGTATGGGACTTCGAAGTCTTTCTAAACGCGGCCAATGAAGAATTCATCTACATGTCCAATGGGGTCAACGAAGCTCGCAAGTGGGACGGGGAAGCAGCGTTCACTACAGCGTGGACTCTAACCAAAAAAGGCATAGTCCAACCGGACGGGTCCATCAAAGAAGAAAACTTCCTGGCTGAAAATGCATCTCCTGGTGTGCTCTGTGTGTGGGAAAACCGCATGTGGGCGACCTACGTGAAAGGCAAAAACACACGGGTCTACTTCTCGGAATTTGGGGACCCAGAAGCCACAATCAAACAATGGGGCATGCTCGACATTCGTAGTTCTGAAGAAGACGTGGACAAGATCCAGGATCTGGCCGTCCTAGGATCTCGTCTATTTGTGCTCAAGCGTCGCTCCGTCCACTTCATTTCCTCGCCCGTGACCTTGCTCAATCGCCGCATCGGCGCCCCTGGTGTGTGGGATCGATTCCAGACGATAGAAATGGAGGACAAGCTTTACTTCTTCAATCCACAGGGTGTCTTCGGTACAGCAGGTGTGACCATTGCGATGGAATCCGGTTCCATCAACAACTGGTTCCCACAGAACCTGAACAAGAGCGCCAACGCGCTCAGCAAAGCCAGATTGATTGTTACCAAGGACACCTATCCGCGATTGCTGCTCACCATGTGCACTGGGACATCTCTGGTCAACAATACCTTGATCGAGATGGTTCCTCACATAAACTTCCGACGCATCGGTGGACGCCGATACTTGCTGCTTCCCGCGTTCATGCTCCATTCCCTGCCCTGCGACTCCATCGCCGCGTGGAATCCCTCGGGGGTCGAAGAGTTGATTGTGGCTACCACAACGTCTGCTAATGAATGGGCGGTGTTCTACGTCCCGCCCCAGATAGTGGACTGGAGCGTGGGGGGGCCACAGAATCCCTGGGTCATGGCGCAGTTCAGCGAATTCCCCACACTCTCAGGCAAAGGGGAAAAACGACTAGAAGGGTGGACCGAGAGGAAATGGAACACCTACGAAGGGGCTCGCTACAACGTCTCAGAATTCACCAGAACTGCTGTGGCTATGACCGTGCACTTCTGGCCCGCGGGGGGACAAACAACCGGTTTACGCGCGTGCTGGAACGCAACCGAAGAATCTGGCTACGAAGTTGTGTGGGGCCCGGGGACAGACGTCCAGATCTGGAGGTATGTCAAAGGCGCTAAGACGCTCCTGGCGGAAACAGAAATGACTGCTGGGCTTGGTCCGTATGCGCTGGAAACCGATGGCGGCGCAGGTATGACCGTCATCAATGGAACCATATCCGCGTGGCAGAAAAAAACCTCCGGGTGGACCAAGATACTCTCAGCCAAAGATTCCACGTATACCAAAGGATACACGGGATTCGTCAGCAAAAACAAAGAAGCATACGCCACATACAAGATCTTCATGGCCGGTGAAATCCCAGAAGAAACCGTGTTCCATCGCGTCTTCAGTGGCGAAACCGACGACGGGTCCGCAATTGAAGCCCACTATCAAACCTCGTGGATAGCGATCCAAGAACAAGAGCCACGTGAGAGGGTCCGACGCATGGACGTTGAGTTGAGTGGGGATTGCATTGTGGACGTCTTTACGGACTTTGAAGCGGAACCACGGTTCTCTGAAGCACTTCCGAAAGCGGGGGAAAAAGGGGAATTCGACGAACCTCCTGCGACTGGGCTTGCATATCGCTTCGCTAGAATTCGGCCAGAGACATACGGGCGTTACCACGCCGTACGGTTCCGTACGAACGCAGCGGGGAATCCCTTCCTCATCAACGGTGCTGAGCTTGCGATACGTGGAGGAAAGCAGCACTAGATGTCTACGCCTCCTGGTAATCTTCCCGGTTTCCATGGTCCATACACGCCGCACATCCACAGCGACGAAATCCGTGCCAACTTTGAGGCTCTTGAAGAGTACCTTGGAATAGGTGGATGGATCACGCCTGCCGTGTCCACGGGTGCGGAAGCAATAACTCTCCAGATACGATTAGAACTAGGAGGGGTTGTAAGAATCAGGGGCAGTTTCAGATGTAAAGAAGCATTCGCCGAAGGCAACGGTATGGTGACCGTCCCGACTGCTTATAGACCTTCTGGATCATCGCGGCTCTGTGTCATGATGAACGCCTCCACACACGTGGCTCAGCCATTTTCCGCACAGACAAATGGACAGTGGATATGGCTGGGACCGGGGGGAGCGCCAGGAAACGAAATATGGTTTGAAGGGTCGAGTTACGTGCTATGAAGGTAAAGCAAACCGGCGAGCCCATAGATATCAATATCTCGTACCGTCCTCTTCCCAAGCAAGAAGAATTCCACGGTATGAGAAAGAAGTTCCGCTTCTTCGTCGGGGGGTGGGGCAACGGCAAGACTTCAGCAGGTGTGGTCGAGGCACTTATGCTCGCGATAGAACATCCAGGGTCTACTGGCTTGATCTGCCGCAAGACGCGGCCAGAGCTCAAGGCGACCACACAACACCACTTCTTCAACGGTGGGGGAGGGGACCGTGTGGGGGACTATGAAGGATGTCCTAAAGAGCTGATACGGACATTCAACAAGACGGAAGGCAAACTCGAACTCATCAATGGATCCGTCATACATTTCTGGCCCCTTGATGAGCCACAGAAGCTAAGCAACATGAATCTGGGGTGGTTCCTCGTCGACCAGGCCGAGGAGGTCCCCGAGGAGATGTTCATCATGCTTCGCGGGCGCCTGCGCCAGCGGAATGCCCCTAGGTGTGGCCTTATCTTGGCGAACCCAGAAGGACACAACTGGATCTGGATGTACTGTGTGCAGCGTCCCGTAGACTTTCCGGAAATGGGGATGGTCCACGCCAAGACCAAGGACAATCCCATGCTGCCCAAAGACTACATCGAGAGCCTTGAAAAAATGCCCAAAGCATGGGTCGAGAGATTCATGGAAGGGAGCTTCGATGTATTCTCCGGACAGATATGGCCCGAGTTTGACGTTGACGTCCACACCATCAAGCCCTTCGAGATTCCCATGGAGTGGGAAGTTATCGAGGGAATTGACCATGGGCGACGTAATCCCACTGCTGTGCTCTGGGCCGCTCTCGACGACAAAGGCAACTGCTTCATCGTGGACGAGCACTATGAGGCAGGGCAACTTGTGGCTTACCACGCCAAGAAGATACTCCAGAACCGTGTGCACTTCAAACTTCCAACGTACACGGTCATAGATGCTTCGGCTGCTCAGAAAGACCCAAACACGGGGAGGAGCGTTATCGATGAGTACTGGGACCATGGCATACCCACAATACCTTCTGATCGACACGTGGCAGCCCGTATCAACCGCATCGCGGAGTGGTTCATGCTTGACCCTGAGCATCCTCATCCGGTTACGGGTGAGTTTCGTAAGGAGGGTTGGCCGCGCCTCTACATCTTCAAGAACTGCGTCGAGCTGATCGAGCACATCCAGCAGTATCAGTGGAAGAAAAAGCCGCCCACGCAAGAGGCAGATGCGAAGGAGGAGCCACTTGCTAAGGACGATCACGACGTAGATTGCCTGGGGTATATACTGATGACGAGGCCGAACCCAACCACCATCCCTGAGCCAGAGAAAATGAAAACCCCGGCGGAAATCTATTGGGAACGGCATCGGGAAAGGATGGATCGAATGGGTGATGGCAGGACACATTCCGTATTGGGGAGCGAGGCATGATCGCACCCCTGGAACTCGTCGAGGGGATGCCACTGACCCCTCACCACTGCGTTCTCTGTGGCAACAATCCCGTAGACGAACAGACAGGCAGGCAACTGGAGCATGTGTTCGCTCCTGGCGTGGACGTCGACTGGGGCTCCTCCGTCTACGTCTGTCACTCGTGTGGCCAACTCATCGCTGATCTGTACGGGCGCGTGACCGTAGATGGATACGACAAACTGGTTACCAAGAACGAGCAACTCGAAACCAAGGTGAGGAAACTTGAAAAAGGACTGGCGAAGGCGCGAGGACTCCTCGAGCGGATCAACGACGGCAAAAAAGCTGTCAAAGAAGCTAAGGCGGTGAAGTAATGGGACAAAACCTAGGATTTGGGACGTTCCAGGTAACACTTACAACCGCTGGTACGTCCCAGCAGGTGCAGAAACCAAGCAACATTCCCGGCCAGGAGAACCCCCAGATCAATTCCATGGTGCTCCGGGCGATGAAGAGCAACGGTGGCGTGTTGTATCTGGGGGGTTCTGCGGCAGAAGCTGAAGCAGCGACTGGCTTTGAACTTGCCGCAGGGGACATGCTCTCCATCGACATTTCTGGTGGCGGCAAGATCTGGATGAACGGCACCAAAGCCCTCGACAAGCTAACTGTGGCCTGGACAGGACCATGACATTCATTCTCGGCTTTCCTCTCTCTGGCGGCGGTGGTGGAACCGGCGGGGGGTTGACTAAAGCCGAAGTAGAAGCAATCGCCAGCACCACGGTCAATACCCAAGTCGGCAAGGGGATCTTCCCGGTCGAAAACACGGCTGTTGGGCAAGGTGCGCTTGGCGCAATAGAAGCTGCGGGGACATTCAACACTGCTGTTGGCTACGGGGCCATGAACGTGGCCAAAACGTCCGGGTTCACCACCGCGATTGGGGTGAGGGCTGGGCACTCGTTGACCACAGGCTCCGGAAACGTGCTGATCGGACATGTGGCTGGGGGGTTGCTGACGTCTGGGGAAGAAAACACGGTGATTGGCACCGAAGCCCTCGTGTCGCAGACGACACAGAGCAACAACACCGCCATAGGGTTCCGAGCAATGAAAGAAAACACGTCTGGTGGTCCCAATATGGGCATTGGTTACAAAGCCCTCCAGCAGAACTCGACCGGCTCCTACAACGTCGCCATCGGCAACAAAACCCTAGAAAACGCAGTAGGTTCCAAAAATACAGCCGTCGGGCACGAAGCTGGCATGGGGGTCGAAGGTACGGCCACTGGCGAACAGAACGTGCTACTGGGTGGCCTCGTTGGTAAAGCCCTCACGTCTGGGAGCGAAAACGTCGGCATTGGCTATTTGGCTCTCAACGCCGGAACGACTGCCAAAAAAAATGTAGCCATAGGGGTTGAAGCACTGACCGCTAGCACTACGGGGGAACGCAATACGGTCGTTGGCTACTCCGCAGCGGAAAAAGTCTCTGGGAACTCGAACGTCATCATCGGGAATCTCGCGGCACAGACGCAGACGGCGATATCCAACAAACTGTGGATCGACGCTACCAACACCGCAACTCCGTTGATTCTTGGTGACTTCTCCGCGAAAACCCTTCAAGTCAACGGACTCCTTACAAGTAATCCGAAATGGACCGCGATGGAATCCCTAGCGGCGGAAATTGAAGCTCCAGGTGTAGAATTCAACACGCTGGAAGCAACTCTGGGACCCGACAATACCGTGTTGCTCCGTGGAGCCCTGAAATGCAAAACGGAACGCACAGTCAAATCCCCCGCCGCTACGTTGCCTGTAGGCTTTCGACCGTCCGTAGTCACTCGTATGGTCGTTGGCGCCTCTAACACCGGCACAACTACGTTCAACTGGGTGATAAAGCCCAACGGGGAAATTGAACTTCAAGCGCCTGCCTGGAAACCCGCAGTCATTCCCAGCTTCGATGGCCTATCATTCAGTCTATGAAACTTCGTCTCGTCAAGGTGTTAGTTCGTCCCGTGTTCGTGACCGACGACGGGGTGAATCTCGCCGAGGTTCCAGAGGAGTTTCACGAAGTGGCGGGTAAAGACTGGAACCACGACTACATCGACCGCTTCTACAACGAGATGAAGGACACAGAAGAGAAATTGAACGAGCTCAACGGAGCTGGAGGAGAGTAATGCCCCTTATAGTCGGTCTGCCCGCACCACATCTCGAAGGTGAAGCCAATCTCGTCGGTCCGATGGGACCACAGGGGCCCGTGGGGCCGCCTGGCCCAGAAGGAGCTAAAGGGGAAACTGGAACTAAAGGGGAAACTGGGCCGACCGGACCGAAAGGCGAAACTGGAGCGAAAGGCGAAACTGGAGCCACAGGGGCTAAAGGGGAAACTGGCGTACAGGGGGCAACTGGCAACACAGGACCAGAAGGCAAACAGGGTCCAACAGGGTTGACGGGTCCAACAGGCTCTCCTGGTGCGGAAGGCAAAACTGGACCAGAAGGAAAAGAAGGCAAACAGGGCCTGACAGGTGCTACGGGCGCCACAGGTGTGGCCGGTCCTACAGGACCGACTGGACCAGAAGGAAAACAAGGCATGATGGGCCCTCCAGGACCGACCGGTCCCACGGGCATCATCGAACGAGGGACTTCTCTTCCTGTTGGTCCTGCTGACGGAGCAGAATACGACTACATCGCGGACTCGGTCAACGGTGTGATCTGGCGTTTCCGCTACCGAGCCACATCTGCGTCCGCGCACAAGTGGGAGTTCGTGGGAGGGGCGGCCCTCTGGTCCCACGCAGAACCTGAAGTGTCCACATCTTCTGAAGCTTATGTCGCGCTGGGAGGACCCGCAGTCACAGTGCCACTTGCCGGCGACTATGAAATTGCGTTTGCGATGGTCTCGGGGCAAAGTCAAATTGCTCCGTCGCAGGCCGCAGCAACCGTCAAGCTTGGGACTGCAGCCGCATCCGATGAATGGTGCATCCAAGCAGCGGCACCGGCTGCAAACGCGCTGTCGACCATGGCACGCAGCATGACTCGCGGAGTCCCTAACGGCAACTCAGTTCTTGAAGTGCAGTATCGTACGCCTGGTGGTACAGGCACAGCCAAGTTCCTGCGCCGTGATCTGCAAGTACGTCCTGTCCGCGTAGGCTAAGGAGGACAATGACCATACTCGGCATACTGTGTGGTTTGCAACTCGTTCTGTACGCAGCCACTGTGCTCTTCCTCATCAAATGGGGTCGAGAGGAACGTGCGACTCTCGAGGATCGTCTCATGGCACTGGCGACACCGGACGCGCTTGTGGCTCACAAGGCTCTCGAGAATCCTGAGCCCGGAGATGTCAGCTACGTAGATGAAAAGGCTGAGTGGAATCTTCAGGATGGCGGAAACAGTCACGTCGAGTTGATGGAGGAGGAGTAGATGGCGTCCAATGCAAATCTGCGACAAGCAGCCATGAGGGCGAAGAAAGGTGTGCGTACGTCAGGTACATACGCCGGCAAATCTAACGCCTTAGGACACGGGGGACGTGCCGCTCAGTTGAAGGCTAAAGGCGTGCCTGGGGGCGTGATCGGCAATCTCGCGCGTGCGGCGCACGCCGCGCCTGGCGAACGCAACTACCACGGGCGGAGGAAATAGAAATGGCGGCGAATCCTGCACTGAAGGCCGCCGCGATGAGGGAGCTGTCGAAGACTCGGCCGGAAGATCGCTTCACCGCGCGTGAGAGTCGACTGGCACCTCCTGGTTCTGCGGGCGCTATGCAACGTGATGCTTCCCGCAGAATGGGAGGCAAGTTTGGACCTTATCCAGGACCCGGTGGGTCCCGTACATTCGTGAGGCGGTGACATGGCACAGATAAATCCGAAGGCACTAATGGAAGCTGCGATGGCAGGAGGTGGTTCGGGTGGAGCACCACTCGATTCGATGCCCATACCAGGAGCTGCGGGACCGGCGGCCGGAGCTGCTACCGGACCCCAGGGAGGAATGCAGGACTCTCTCCCAGCAGAATTCGCTGGCGCTCAACCGGTCGGAGCTGAAAACTCCGGTGTGCTTTCAACGTCGGATCTCCAAAATCAAATGGGCGTAGGATCGGAACAGGGTGGCGCCGCACAGCAGATGATCGCCATGATCCAAGACCCACGAACGCCCCCCGACCAGAAGGCGATGCTCCAACAGCAACTTCAGTTAGCAGCGTTGCGATCCTTGACTGCTGGGCCCTCCGGTGCGGTTGGGAGTCCTGGCGGCTGATGGGTTTTGAGCTGCCCATCAGGGGGCCCTGGCTCCGCCTCTGGACGTCGGGTTTCGGCGGCGTAGAGACTAGGCCCCAAACTTCAAGGAGGTGACACATGGCGTCTAATGTAGCCCAATTCGCAGAGGAGCTCAACGTCGATCTGAAGAAGGCCCCTAAAGAGGGGTCAAGAGACAGCGACGTTCTCGGTTGGGCTAACGCTCTCTTCAAAGAGGGTCGGTCGCGTAGACGTCATTGGGAAGGTATATGGTGGGAAAACATTGCCTTCTACATGGGGGACTTCTGGGTTGAGTGGGACATTCACAAGCGGCGTCTCGTGGAGCCCATCAAACGGCCAGACCACAGGGTACGTATGACGGTGAATCTCACTCAACCCGCAGTACGGACGGAGCTGGCAAAGCTCACAAAGAACCGCCCAATCATGGATGTGCTTGCCAGATCAGCAGATGAGGAGGATCTGAACTCGGCGAAGGTAGGCAACAAGCTGCTCAACAACTACGTCGAGCGCACATTCTCTATGCCTCGCGTGCGCAGACGTATGTTGCAATGGGTTCTCATGTGTGGCTCAGGGGGAATGCTGGTCGATTGGGACGAGACGGCGATGGGTGAGATAAACGTGCTACACACGCCAGAAGGCGACCCTGTCTTCGACCCACGCATGATCGAAGAGTACAAGAGGCAGTACGAGGAAGAAGGTAAATCTCCACAGTACCAGAAGATCCCACAGGGCGAGATGGTCATCCGGGCAGTGAGCCCATTTGAAGTCATGTTCGACTTCTCGACCAACGAGTTCGATGAAGCCAATTGGGTGATTTACTCCCACGTCTACGACGTTGAGGAGGTCTACCGGAGATGGAAAGTGCGTGTGGAGCCCGACGAGTCCGCATTGCCTTCTGTGGTCGAGGATCGACTGATTTCCCGATACGATCTCACGGGGAAGCTGAGGGAAAAACCCGTGCATGCCCAGCGTCTCTGCTTCATACATCAGATGTGGCTCAAGCCAGGACACCCAAAATTCCCCGACGGCCTTTGTCTCGTCTTCACCAAAAACGTGATCGTGGACAAAAAATCCTATAACTACGGCCACGGGCAGCTACCGATCCACTGGATGGGACACATACCTCTGCCAATGTCTCAGTTCCCCATGAGCGTGATTCAGGCGCTGAAGGGACCGAATCTCGAGTTGTCGAAGACGAAGTCGCAGCTGATCGAGAACCGAAACCTCATGGCGAATCCCCCCTGGTTGATTCCTAAGCAGCTGCAAATCACCAAGGAGCTGCAGAACCGCCCAGGGATGCGGATCGACTTCACGTTCATGCCCAACATTCCCGAGCCAAAACCTGTAGAGATGCCGGAGATGCCGAAATATGTCCAAGATATGCAGGAGAGCCTCAAGGAGGACATACGTGAAATCGCCGGCCAGGGGGAAACTTCGCAGGGTAAGGTACCCCCAGGGGCACGATCTGGAGTGGCTATTGCGTATCTACAGGAGGAGGACGACACTCGGCTGGGCCCGACGGTAGCAGAGTTCGAGGAAGTGTGCGAGGGCGCCGCATACCAGATTCTCCGTATGATGGCAGAGAAGTACGACACACCCAGGACTGTGGCCATCTACAAAAACCACGGAGAGGCGGAAATCTTTGACTTCACTGGATCTATGCTGGCTGGTGCTGAGTCCGTTATTGTGCAAGCGGGATCCGCACTTCCCCGTAGCAAGGCGGCAAAGCAGCAGTTCATTTTGGACCTCTGGGACCGCAAGATCGAGCAGGATCCCCGCAAGGTACGGCAATACCTGGAGCTATCAGAAGGCGAGCCTGATGAGTGGGAAGTTGACTTGGACCAGGCAGAGCGGGAGAATCACGAATTGAAGGAAGGCATCGATCCTGGCGTGATGGAGTGGTACAACCACCCGGCACATCACTACATCCACAGGAACTTTATGAAGGGCGCTGAGTTTCAGAAGCTACCCGAACAAGCCAAGCAAGTCTTCCTCCAACACGACGAGGAGCACACACGGATCGAGCAAGAACAAGCTCAAGAGGTGGCTGCCCAACAGGCAAACGCTCAGCCACAACAAGGTGGAGGAGGGGGCGGAGAAGGTGCACCGCCTGGGTCAACTGTCCCCGCTGGCGCGAACGGACAACAAGTTCCACAAGGTCCTCCTTCACAGTTCACTTCGGCGACTTCTCCTCGCAGTTTGATGGAAAGTGGACCGCAGTGATATACTCTGTCCAACTGACCACCGATCGCGGACGATAGGAGGTCCGTAATGGCAGCACCGACAGAAGAATCGACCACATCCCAAGCAGCGCCTGAAGACGAAGGTGTGGTCGACGAGGCAAAGCAGAAGGTGGAAGAAGAGAAGGCCGCAGCCGAAGCTGAGGAGCAATCTCTCGGTACACCGACCCTTCTCGAGGGCCAGCGTGTCGTCGTGGAGGATGCTCAGGGTATGCCCCGAATGGCATACGTCACTGGGCATGTCTTCGCTACGGTTGAGGATCAGATGCAGTTCCAGCAGGCCGACAACCCATATCGGTTCTTCGGCAACGTAGAGGGATACGTCGTGAGAACGAGGGACTCCCGAAACGAGCTGCTGACGGTGCCCGCAGACAAGGTCACCCCCCTCAGCACTGTGGCCGGATGGGGGCGTGGACAGGCACCGGAACCGGCCGAAGGCGAAGAACACGAAGTTCTACCGGTGGGAGCATAAGTGGCTGGTCAAAGCGCACAGATCGTCCAGCAGATCGAAACCCTGTTGGCACAGCTGGCGCAAGAAGAGCCAGACCCTGCCATTCAGCGTCTCATCAAGCAGGCACAAGCGCCCATAGAACAACTCCAACAAGCTGCTGGCAAAGACGACATGGAAGACATGCAGTCCGGTCTAGCAGCGCCAGGAGGCATGGGCGAAGGTCCACCCGCCGAAGAAGGTGGGGGATTGGGAGGTCCTCCTGGAGGAGGGCCAGAGCCAGGCGAGCGTGGTGGTGAGGGTGGAGAGCATCCCGCTCTCGTTATCCACATCGGCGCCCCCTCAAAGTCGTTCAAGGGAGCCAACAAGGCCGCCATGGCGAACATGCGAGAGCGAGGACACTTCAATCCTCGCGGAGCACCAGGAGAAGAGCAACGTACAGAGCGCACACGCGCGAAAGCACGAGGTTGAGTCAAGGCTAGGTACAACCCTCCGGGGTCAAGGCTAGGTACAACTCAGAAAGGCAAGCATGGCAGACGCAACTGGAGCTACAGCAACACCGGGCCAAGGGGCCCCAGCAGGCGGCGCACAACCGGGGGCACCCGGTCAAGGCGCGCAGCAGGGTCAGCCTACAGCTGCAGGCAAGAGCGATGGCTTCAATTGGGGACTCTTCCCCGACGTACCCGAAACTCAGCGCGAGCTTCTCGAGCCACATCTCAAAAATATCCAAGGGCATGTGACCCGGATGGAGCAGCAGTACGCGCCGTACCAGGGACTCATACAGGCAGTGGAACCGGGACAGGTTGAAAATCTGCTCGCGTTTCTGAACGGCTACGGTGAGAACCCGATGAACACGCTGCTGGGTATCGCCGCCCAGCTCATGGAAGACGGGACAATTCCGCAGTCGGTCACGATTGACGGTCTACAGCAGTTCCTTGGAGGACAGCAACTCGGGGCGCCAGCACCGGAAGAGGCACAGCCAGGACCAGAGCAGATCCCCTCATGGGCCCAAGAGCTAATGGGACGTATGGACACATACGACCAGGCGCAACAGGCTCAGGAGACCGCGCAGATAGAGGCGGAGCAAGATGCTGTTCTCAATCAGGCCAAGGCCGACATCCGGGCTCAATTGACACAGGCAGGGATCCCCGAGAACATCGTGGATGACAACATGATCGTCTCATCCATAATCGCCAACAACGGCGACCCTGTGGCTACGGCGACCATGCTACAGAACATGCGCGACCAGTTCCTCGGGAATTTCACTAACTCACGGAACGGTGGCTCACAGGCTCCGCGCGTCGAAGGCCAACTGCCACAGCCCACCGAGGGGAAAAAAGGAGGACGCCCGTCGTCCAAGGACGACAAAGGGTTTGACTCCGCCAAACTCGGTGCTGAGCAGTTTCTTCGTCAGCAGGCTCAGATGGGCGCCTAAGGTCAGAAAGAAGGTGACAACCCAGTGGCTCAGACCACAGCCAATGCTGACGCGGTTCTGAAGGAGTACTACCTCACTCCAATCCGCGAGCAGCTCAACCAACGCTGCGTTCTCATGTTCGCCGCGGATGACGACGAGCCAGGCGAGGCGTCTTCGTCAGGAGATGAAGGGAAGGGCCAGGATTACGACTGGCGTGGATTCACCCGGGAGTCGGAAGGCATCGAGTTCGCCGGGAAAGAGTGGGTTCTACCCGTCCACACCACTCGTAACGAGGGCATCGGTGCCCGACTGGAGGGTGGCGCGCTGCCCACGGCCGGGAACCAGGGATGGACCGATCTGAAGGACAAGTTGCATCACAACCTCGGGTCAATCCGTCTCTCGCGCTTCGCTCTGAAGCTGAGCGAAAAGAAGCCAGGTGCATTCCTGCGCCTGTTGGACGGAGAGACCAAAGGGATGGTCAAAGATCTCCGGAAGGACCTCAACCGTCAGGGATTCGGGTCACAGAAGGGTGTGCTCGCCGAAATCGTGACGGACGAAAAAGCGACCAAAGAATTCGTGGTCAACACCGTGCAGTTCCTGCGCGTTGGCATGGTCATCGACTTGGTGAAAGAATCTGGTGGTACCGTACTGGCCGCCAAATACACCATCACCAAAATCACGGCCGCTACGAAGAAAGTGGAATACTCGGGAACCGCGGTCACAACGACCAGCGAATACCGTGTAGTCCGCACGGAATCCTGGGAAAACGAGATCAACGGACTGGGCAACATCATCACCAACGTCGCGGGACCGGGACCGACAGGGGCAACCCTGCACGGTGTCAGCCCATCGACCAACGTGTGGTGGAACTCACCCGTGATTTCTGCCGCGGGGAACCCATTCTCCGAGGACCAGGGGCAGCAGGTAGTCGACAAAGTTGGGGCGGGAGGTCAGGCCGAGGTCGAGCTCGTCGTCACCACTCGTGGAATCCGCCGCCGATACGTGAACACGCTGAAGTCGCAGAAGCGGTTCAACGACTCGGACAGCGTCACGCTGAGGGGTGGCTTCAAGGCCATTCTCTTCAACGAGATGCCGGTGGTCTTCGACGACGACTGCCCGAAGGGCGAAATGTGGTTCCTCAACGCTGACGCCATGATGTGGGTCTATCTGGACGCCGGCGAAGATGGGAAGGGCGGATGGAAATGGGTGGACGACGATGGAGCCATCCTCTGCCGTGCGGTCGACCGTACGGACAACTTCGACGCCTATCTCGCTGCGGACCACGACTTCGCCACGGTCGGGCGTAATCGCCTCGGCCGCATGGTCGAACTCCAGGACGACGCAGCTGGCGTTTGGAGCTGATGCCCCATGACAGTTGTCCTGGAACCCCTCGCGGAGGAAGGTGTCCTCAGGCCACACGCCACTGGAGACAAGTGGACGATTGCTGGGCGCCTGAAATTCTCGGGGAACTACACCGCCGGTGGAGAAACAGGGCTGCTTGGGGAAATTGAAGCGATCCTCAGGCAGCTCGGAGTCAACGCCATCGACTATGTGGACGTTTCGGGTAACACGGAAGGATACGTGCTCAACTGGAACTACAGCAACGGGAAGCTGCAGATCTACCAGACGGGTGCGGCTCTGAAAGGGAAACTCGAAGAACTCCCAGCCGGGGCGTTACCAGCAGGAGTCACAGGAGCCGCAGTTAGGCTCTTCTGCATCGGGAGCTAGCATGAAACGTCAACCAGCGCGCGGGGGTCTCTCCTACTTCGATGCCAACCGCGGACGCCTCATTACGGAGGGTCCCGACGTGCTATCGATCAAGGATGAGATTCACGCGCGTTGGCCTGGCGTGTTGGAATGCTACTTCGATACCTGCGAGCTGGAGTGGGTTATCGTGGAGAAATGCCAAGATGGCGCCGAACGTCTGGTGATGACCACGAAAGCCCTCGGGCCACACGTTCTCGATAAGCTCCAACGAATTGACGCGGCCGCGCACGCGCAAGGGGATATAGCGGACAAGCTCGAGAAAGAGTCGGACAAGGCTGAGCGCGACAAGGACCACGCATTCTCTGAGACGATAGGAGAACCCCTTGAACGTCTCGAACACTCGCTGAAGGATGTTGTGCTTCCCGTCAATCAGTTCTTCTTCGGACCATCGATGAGGAACGAGAAGGCAGGGGCAGGACGATGACTCGCGAAGAAATGGAAACCCTGCTCAAACGGTACGGCTTCGACTCGAAAGACCCTCTCAAGCAGTGGCTCGAAGCTGGGATGCGGGACGTAGAGATGGAGCATGACTGGCCTTGGCTCTATACGAAGGAAACGTGGAACATCAAAGCCGGTGAAGAGATCTACTCGCCACAGGGTGGAGTAATCAAGATCGTCACCATCAAAGACGAAACCAACATCTACAAGTACCGTTACTACGAGTGGCACAGATTCGAGCGAGACATCAGGGAACCCAAGGAAAAAGGAAAGACTGAGCTGTATACCATCGTCAAGATGGGGTACAGCAACATGCAGATCAAATTCTGGAGGATCCCTGAATCGCCCATCGAAATCACGGCGATGGTTCAGGAAGAAACTGAACCTCTCCGTGAACCTAGCACTGTCCCACAAACGGCTGGTGCTTTCTGGCCTCTCCAAGCTCAATTCCCCATCGTTCTGCGGGCCGCAGTTATCGCACTCAACGCGGAGAACGAGGAGGAACGGGCAAAGGCTCTTCAGGCGGAATACGACAATCTTATGACCAAACTGAAGTGGAAGTACGCAGAAATGGAGCTCGACGAACCAGCAACTGTGGCCGACACAATGGGCTACGGTGACACGCAACCTTACTCCTGGTGGCCGCAATAATGGCAGCTGCAATTCCCACGCAACTCAGAGAAAAACTTCCCCAGGAAGCTCCCAGAGCCCCAACAGAAGCCACACACGCCCCGAGCTTCGCGTCGCCTCGGATCATGACTGCGGCGCAGCAACAGCTATCGGACAACCAAGCCAAAGGCAAACCCATCCCACCTGGCGGAGAAGTAGGAGTCAAAGGCATCACTCCTGCAACTGCGAAAGCTGCAATACCTCCTACAACGCCTCCTCAACAGCAGACCGCAACAGCGGCTCCAAAAGCACAGACAGCTGCAGCACCGGCAGCCACTGCGCCCGTGGGAACTCCTCCTGCGCCTGCTCCTACTTCGGCCCCCGCACCAAAAGCTGCAGCGGCAGCAGCACCAGCAGCAGCGACAACGGCGGAACCCCTGCACCAAGTCCTGCGCCAGCACCTGCTCCTGCACCTGGCACAGTAGTCGGGCCGACAGGAGGTGTGGCTGCTCCTGTAGCGCCGGTAGTGACTCCTGCTCCCGCACCTACCGCATATCTCGAACCCACCCTCAAGTCTGTTACCGGGGTCAACGCAGCGGAAAACACAGAGAATCAGGAAATCAATGAAGCCAACAGAAAGATCGCGGAAGCTGCATATGCGTACTCAGGTGGGCCAGACTCAGCTCTAGCGAAAGCACAACTGGCCGCAGAAAAGGCGCTAAGGGGTGAAACTGCAGCTCGTGGTGCAGCAGGAACCATTGAGTCCTCACTGTTTGGCGAAGGAAAGAACCTCATCGCTGCTGGGCAGGCAAGAGCAGATCTAGAAGCTAAAGACAACTACGAAAAAGCCGTCAGGGAAGCAGACGACCTCATCGCCAAAGCTCAGATCGCTTTCAACCGCGCGCAGGAACAGAAGCGCGTCGAAGAAGCGGAACAAGCGGAAAAGAAGCTCCCGACCACTCCGATAGCGAATCCAGCATCGCAGAACATCGCATGGTCGAGGGATCCATACGTGAGGGAAGCTCAAGCTGAACAGGCGGGAATTGGTACAATAAAATGGTCCCGTAACCCCGCAGTAAGAGAAAAACAAATGGCCGCACGGAAGAAAGTGTACGGGTAATGGCAATCGTAGCTGAAGCCGCAAAGGCGAAGCCCCTCAAGATACCCGGAGCCGGAAGTTTCAACACGACCGGAACCACGCCGGGTCAAGTCGGTGCAGGAGGTGGCAGCCGTGCTCCAGGAGGAGGGCGTGTCCCACGCACCAATCAGCCCACGAGGATAGCAAAGGGTCCACGTAACCCTACCACGCCCGCGCGTGTAACGAAGCCGCGCGTGACGCCTACGGGCGTCCCCAAGCAACCAGGGAGACCTGCTGCGAAGGCTGCACCCAAGAAGGCGCCCGCAAAGAGTCCTGCATACAACCCCTGGGAACCCCAGTTCAAGACCCAAGCTCAGTTCAACCAGGGAGTACAGAACCTCGCGAAGTCCACATACGAACCGAAGATGACGCAGCTCAAAGAAGAAGAAATTGGGCAGCGGAATCTATCGCAGGCCAGAGAAACAGACGCACAGCAGATCTACAAGCAATACGGAGAACAAGCTCAAGCAGCGATGCAGCGTGCTCAGGCTGCTATGGCTGAAATTGCGTCCCGTCAGCAGGCAGGTACAACCCAATCCCAACAGGCACTACAAGCTGCCCTTACCAGTCCCATCGCCGGCTTGCCCCAAGTCGCCGATCAATCTGCATACATGAACGCAGCTCTCGCAGAGTCCAATCTGACTCAGGGCAACATAGCCGCCCAACAGACGGGCATCGTCAATGAGCTCGCGCAGAACGCAGCGAACGCTCCGTCTGCCGGGCTCAAAAACTTCCAGATCACTGAGCGAGACGCTCTTACCAAGGCCCTCGCCAAAATCACCGAAGAGCGAGCAGGGGTCACCAAAGAGATCCCAGCAGATGTGGCCAAGGCACAGGAAGCTCTCTCGAAGGAGGAACTCAACAGGGCGTCCACACGTCTCGAGCGCGAACTCGCGTCCCAGAAGCTGGGCATCGAAGGGACATACAAAGCAGCCCTCGGCGAAGCCGCGAAGGAACGTGCGTCTGCGGCCAACGAACGGAACAGGGCATCCCGCGAAATTGCCGCAGAATCCAACCGAGCCAAGAAGGAAATCGCGGCAGAGAAAGCCGCAATCGCCAACGAATCCGCAGGCCAGAAACGCGCAGAAAAAGAAGCTCAGCTACGCGCCAAACAATGGCAGGCGGCGACTTCGTGGTTCACGAACTACGTCAAGTTCAATCCAAAGAGCGAATTCCGCGAAGGTCCTGGATACAACAAGGCCGAACAGAAAGCTCACCAAGAAAAAAACATGGTGCCCTATCGACGGAACGCGATGCAGGCCTACACCACGCTTACTCAGGCCTATGGTCTGCACGCTCCCGAAGCGTTCCGTCTGCTGCGTACGGCAGGTGGGTACTTCAAAGTCTTCGCAGACGAACACGAAGAAGCGTTCTACCACAGGGGCAAGTATGCACCCGGTTCTGCGAGGGCGCTTGGTCCGAACGTCGGCAAGAAACTCGCCGGAACCCTTGTCAATGCGGCAAGAGGTAAATAAGTTGTGGCCGTCAACGAAGCAACTCAGCAGCTCTACAATGCTGCTCTCCTTGGCGCATCGATAGCGAAGCAGTCCGGGGAAACCCTCGGAGGACTCGCAGCCCAAAACGCAGCCACACGAGCGGAAGGCGAACGCCGGGCTACGTTGCGGGCAGGTGTGGCTTCAGGGAAGATCAAGCCTCAATCTCTGTCTGCATCTGATGCTGCCCTACTAGGGCAGTCTCTCAAACCCCACGCGCCCGGGGGTTCTGGCGGTGTATTTGGCTTCCTTGGTCATTTGGCAGGTACAGCCGCTAAAGAAACAGGTCAGATCGTTAGTAGCTTTGGGAAAGTTCCTGAGGGACTCCTGACCCTCGGTAAGGCTGCAGGAGAATTCTATCAGGGTAAACCTGGCGCTGAGGCCAAATTAGTGGGCGCTCAGGCGAAGCAAATCTATGAGACGACCACACACCCGACCGAACACCCGATAGAAGCTCTGCTAAACATAGCAGCGCTCGCATCTGGGGGAAGTTCAGCTGCAGTCAAAGCAGCAGGTGTGGCTGAGCGCGCAGGGGCAACAAGCAGACTCATTTCCAAGATAGCGAAAGCTGGTGAGGTCGCTAGGCCAAGTCTTGAGTCTCCAAGTGTGGGAGAGAAGGTAGCGGAAGGATTCAGGCCAGGCACAGCGGTCAAAGCAGGTGAGATCCCACGCTATTACTCCACCAACCCGTTCACACGCTTCGCCGTGCAGAAGCCCATCGACGCCCTGATGCAACGTGTGGGCAGCACTAAAATCCCATTCACGTCTACTACACCTGCAGAGCTGAGATTTGACTATCAGGCACGCAGACTCGGGAACCGTGCCCGCGCACGTCTCGAAGCGGGGACGACGGAGCAGTTCACGAAACCTGGCCCTGTCCAAGACTTTCTCAAATCCGTTCGGGAAATGAAGGCCAAAACTCTCACACAGAAGGGGTATCAGTATCAATTCGAGGCCATGTACCTCCGCGCGCGAGGAATCAACACGACTGAGAAGCTAGACGAGTACAGCAATCAGATCAACCAGAACATGGATGTGCTCGCCAATCCTGACGATCCGAAAATTGCTCCGCAGGAAGAGGCAGCTGCGAAGTGGAGGGCGAACACCCTGTATCAGGACCCGGAATTCAGGAAGCTCGTACTGGAACCTACAGACGATATGAGACGCATGGCTTACAACATGCGCCGCATGGAGTTGCAACAGTCCCGTATGCTCATGGAGGAATTCAGACGTCGTGGTGTGTCTCCCGAGACGTCGGAGCGAGCAGCATTTGGGCCCTTCTCAGTTCTTAGTGGCAAGACAATCGAGGAAGTGGCGCACGAGCTTCCTGAGGGCCAGAAACTCGATAATCGCTTCGCCAAGGGACTACAACAGGTTGAAGATGCATTCCTAAGACCGAAGAATGCGGAGGAAATAGCGCCCGGCGAGTTGCCAACGTCACAAGATCTAGCGGATATGATTCCCTTCGGCGACCCTCAGACGAAGCTAGACGTCGTAGAAAAAACACTCAAATCCTTCGGCGAAGACCTGAGAGATGAGAAGGGTGGAGTGATTGCGCGCAGCCAAGGCTCTGATTATCTTCCAGGCAAAACCATGTTCGAGAAGATGGCTGTTGGAATGCAGCATTTCATGGGGATGCCCGAGGAGCAAGCACAAGCGTTCGCGCGAGGGATACCACTTGGCGAGGAATTGGGTGAGATAATGCCCTCGTACTTCCACTCGCAGGGTGGATACGGCATGAAGTTCGGGGTCCCTGCTGAGAAACCACTTGAGCGCCTTCTGAAACAGAGGCAACTGGGCGAGGAGGCACCCGTATACCACGAGTTCGCTAGACCCTTTCGTCCGCGAGACATCAATGCGGCCATGGCGACTATCGGTCCCAAGATGGCGTATACCAAGGACGCGGACTACACCGACTTTCTCAACGGAACCATGCGCGTTGATCCGGAAATGATCGCCCGCACACACTTCCAGATCATCCGTGACATTCTCCAAAAGAAGCTCAGTGACCCAGTCATCGAACGACTCGGTCTCAAGGGTGAGGATGGCAACATCAGATGGTGGAATGGGCAGAAAGATCTTGAGAATCATATAGGGCCAGAGGCAGCTTCTCGATGGATGGTGGTTCCAGTCAACATGTATCGTAACTTTTTCCGCACAGCTGCTGAGCTCGAGGGGGACGTCGCTGAGATTCTCACGAGCAACAAAAGTCCTCAAGAGATGGCTCGCGCTATGGAGGACCTTGCGGATGAGCGAGCACAGGAATTTGTCGCGGGCGAGCGAGACGAGTTAGGAACAAAGGGGCCACGATACGGGCAAGGTGTGGCTCTCCCCGTGAACTTTGTCAAGACTATGCTTGACCATATGAAGATCGCAGAGCAAGGCAATGCGGCCACACGAGCGTTCTCGTGGGTGTTGAGTCGCTGGAAGTACATGCAACTCCAACTGAGTCCTGCTTGGTTGCTTCGTACAACTATCGGACACGGCATCATTGCCCTCGTCGATGGGACACTCAATCCTAGGCACTGGTTTGCTGCGCTACGTTACCCACAAGAGGGCAAGACGATAGCTCCAGGAATCATGGATAGATTGATGTTCGGGAAAAAATACGGAGATGAGGTTCTCAATCCACCGAAAGAGCTTCCGCCCGGGGTCAATCAGGGTGGTCAGATGACGCAGGAGATGGCGGAAATTGGGCGTGGCAAAGTCAATCAGAACCCCTGGGCTAGATTCATTGGGCGCAACGTCCATACGATCACCAACTTCCAACGCCGTGCGATCTTCTTCCGCAAGCTCGACGTGATGGCCAAACAGGACATGGCGAATCTGGGAAGGGAGTTCGATCATCCAGGAGGGTTCTGGAACCGCCAGAACATCGATGCTGTGCTCGATCCCAACTGGACGAACGAGGTTCTACAGCATCCGAATCTGATCGAGGACGCCTTCGACCAACTCAGTAACGTGAGTTACACGTTCGGCGAGATGAGTCCCTGGGAGCGGAGAATCATCAAGGTCGCTCTCCCATTCTGGGGATGGTACAAGTTCATCTCAAAGTTCGTGTGGAAGATGCCGCTGAATTATCCGGGACGCACAGCCGCTATACACATGCTCGGGAACCTCGGTCAAGAAGAGGTCGACCAGAACATGGGCACCATCCCCAATTACCTCGAGAATGCACTGTGGCTCAATCATGGCGATATGTCCAAAGCCCGCTACATCAATCTGTACGGTCTCAATCCGTTCGCAGATGTAGCTAACCCCCTGGGTAAAGAAGGCATGTTCCAAGGTGTAATCCGCATGGGGCAAGTTTCACCCCTTCTACAGGCTGGCCTCGCTGCGTACGGCATTGACCCGTTGACAGGTGGTTTGGAGCGTGTGTCCCCGGAATCAGGGTACGAATCCGACAGATACGGGAACCTCATCAATGTAGCGGAAGGTACAGAGGCACCTGGGATCTTCGCTGTCCATGCTCCACAGCGGTTCATCGGGACATTGCTGCGTGAGTTCCCGGAGATCAGGGCGATTGAGCTTGGAGCTACACACGGTAATCCCGTCTTTCCCGAATCTATCCCACTATTCGATGAGAAACCTATCGGTGTCAATCCTGTTTCACGCAAAGGTGGCAACTTGGTATCTGGCCTCGAGCAGGAGTTTGGGGTGCAGCCCCGGACGATCGACCTCGGGAAATACCAGACGAATCTGCTCAAGTCTATCCTTGAAGCTCAGAAAAAGAATCCTAAAACTATCGCCAAGGAACAGGCGAAGCGCGAAGAACCTGAATGAGTCTCCTCACTCCCAATCAGCAGACGTTCGCGCGGGAATTTGCACGAGGTACAGGCTTAGACCCAGGCGTCGTTGGCTCGTGGTTGCTTGCCGAGCAGAGCGGTTCTGCTGCTCATTACTACGAAGGGAAAGGGTACAACAACTGGCTCAACATCGCTAACACTGACTCAGGCCCGGCAAGTGGCGCACACAGCAGTGTCTGGCGTAATCCTGTGTCTGCTGCACGGGAATCTGCCAACTGGATGCGAGGGCAGGGGAGAATAGCACACGAATACGGTGCGCCAGCCACAGGTATCCGCAACATTCTGCACACCGCAGGTCAAGGCAAAGACGCAGAGATCAACGCGATAGCTAACTCGGGCTGGGCGTCAAGCGGGTACAACGGAGGCAGCACACTCCGTCAGCTCTATAACGAGCTGGGGGGCGAACGCGCGAAGCTCATGGCTGGGGCCAGTCGCATGGTGGTTCCGAAAATCTCAGCCGCAGCAGAAGCTGTGCGTCGGGGAGCCCCTTCAGCAGAACCTGGCATGAAACCTCAGGAACCTAACATTTTAGGTCTCATAGCCCTCATCAACCAGGGTATGATGACGTCTCCGGAACCCGGACAATTCACACGCCAGTCCATTACTCCTGTGGCTGCGCGCGGTGAAGAAGAAAAAGAACCTCTCCCGAACGAACCGGAAACTGAAGCTAACTACGACGAATCTATAGAGGGGCAGCTCCAGAAGAACTTCGACTTGATGAGCCAGCACTTCGAAGAAGATCAATCACTCAAACAGGGACAGGAAGCACGCGCAGCCGTGGAACACCCGACTGAAGCCACACCCCTAGAACACCCTGGTGCTGTACACGTAGGCCAGACACAGCTCAGGGGATTCCTCCCACACGGCGCTAAGCTCGTCCTCAATCGCATAGACCAGGGCCAGGACATACAGACGAACACAGGTGGGGCCATCTTAGCACCAGGCGACGGTGTAGTAGTTCACACCCTCAATAACCCCGGTGGCTTCGGCTTCAACTACCCGGTCGTCAGATTCACATCAGGACCGTGGCGAGGACGAGAAGTATACATCGGCCACACGCATTCTGTGCTCAAAGAAGGAGACCATTTCCGCGCGGGTCAGATTCTCTCGCGCACGGGAACTGGCACTCCAAGGGAGGGGAACGCGAGGACGCCTGGCTGGGCGGAGATAGGACTGTGGGGTCCTAGCGGTCCGACCGGCAACGGCGCCGAAATGGCTAGAATGATGGGCCTAGGAAATCGGTGAGCCTGCTTGGTGAACACAAGGTTCCTGATTCCGTCTTCTTGGCTATCGACTCAGGAATATTGGGCCTGATAGGAGCTCTAATCAAGAGGCAAGTTGGAATCCGAGAACGTCTCGCTCGTCTCGAGGAGAATCTCCGTATTCTTCGTCACGAATCTAACGTCTCGCACGAGGAGGAAGATTAGCGATGATTTTGCTCCTCTCTTCCTCGGTCAAATAACCAAACCGAGTCAAGGGCCACACCTTCGCATTTCTCAGAACTTTCTCGGCGCCATCACGCCCCAAATGCGGAAAACGGCGCAACACATCGAACACTGTCATTCGATCTAAGCATTCTGGGGGATCTTTTAGGACAGTGGTCGCGTGCAATCGGTGTGATTGTAAGTTGGCGAACGTCTTGGCGATTTTGGCGCGATTCTTACGCGCCTTTTTGATAGTCGCTTTACTCATTCTCCCATCCCTAAGAGAGTTGTTACATCCTCAAGCGAAGTGACAACAGCTGACCATCCTCCCGCTTGACGGATCTTCTTGATCTTACTTCTTTGACGCGGAGTAAGCGTCTTCTCCTTACCAGGAAGCTTGACCTCAAGCCCATAGAACCTCCCTTCTCTACACATGACGATATCCGGGAGGCCCGCAACTTGGTGCGGACCCCCGTGAATCTTCGCTGCGAACGTCTTCGGCTGCTTGTTGAGCCAGCTGACGATTCTTCGTTGTAACTCAGACTCAGTCACTCGAAGAACTCGTGGTAACAGAGGGACTCGTCGAGATTTTTGCCTTTGGACTTGTCGGTCCACTGGCAGGCGTCGTAGCCGTCCGGGATGTGTGGCTGATAGTTGTAGTGCGCTACCCACAACTTCACTTCGTGAACACCGATGTGGTCGTTCACGATAGCCTCCCTAACAGCAGGCATCGTGCTGAGATTGGCGTAGAGGATGGGACGATGGACCCCCCTCGCGTGCTGCCTTCTTACCCACGCTGGGGCCTGAGACGGTGTCGCGTCTCCTGTCTCGATGTCCAGAGCCATGGCGTCGTCGGAGGGAAACACAGCGATGGACACGTGGTGAGCGTTGGGGAATCTACGCACCAACTCGTTGTAGTTCGCCCAGTGCCCATCGACGTATCCAGCCACAGCTTCAGGGTTCGACGGGTACTCACCGACGTCCACGGAATCGAACATGGTGACATGGGACTGTGGGGGAGCCTGGGGATGTTCGAGTTTGTGCAGCCTGTCCCATCGCTGTTTGTTCAGCTTTTCCAGATTCTTTTTCCATCCTTCAAGATGACTGATTTCTCCTTGGATCTTTTCACCATGTTTGTGGGTTTGATCGATGAGTTCTTTCAGTCTGTGCTTTTCATCTGCCATTCCTGCCTCCTAGAGTTCGTCGAGGTCAAGATCCTCGATTTCTTCGTCGTCTTCTTCCTTTTTCTTCTTTTTCTTCTTCTTTGCCTTGGGCTTCGGTTGCTCCTCTTCGTCCTCCTCTTCGTCCTCCTCTTCCTCATCTGTGTCCTCGTCGAGCACGTCCAGATCCATGTAGTCCGTGATCTTCGAGGTCATGCGGGATTTGCCATCGTCCCGTGTCCACTCTTCGTCACTTACTGTTATACCGCATTCTTTGCCGAGAAGCTTCCTGAGTGTTGGCTGAAGATCGGTTCTGCTGTCGGGTACCTTCACACCAAGAGACTCCAGCAACCCCTTGAGCTTCCACAATGCCTCTGCGTTGAGGCTCGTGTAATCTTTGAGCTTCTTACCTTTCTGCTTCCCTTGATTGATCTTGAACGTCCACACGAGCATGGTGTTGCCGGACGATTTCGCCGTACCGACCTTCACCTCGTCTACGACTGCGTGGTAATCACCCTCGGGTACGCGGTCGTTGCCACCTCCTCCCGAGTCTACGCCTCGGAAGTCGACAATGAGCTTTTGAGCCATTACTCCTCGCTTTCGGTTGCCGCAATCATCTGCGGTATCGATGGGTTTGGTACGATCCGAGGTAGAACCCCTGACCTGTCCTTGGTGAGATAGACGTCATGCGGTCCGATTAGCATGAGCGTCCGCCAAGCCTTTGTGGTTTTCTTGCCTTTGACTACACGGACCTCGCGCGTGTAGATTCTACCGATGAAGTCCACGCACGCTGTGGCTGTTGCGCGGGATCCCGGCGATAAATCAGGCACCTTTTCCGTTTCGCCTTCTTCGTTATCTATGCTGCGCTCCTGGCACACGAAGATCACGTTCATGGGAAGGTTGCGATAGTTGAGCAGCAGATCCTTCATCAGCTGTGCTACCTTCCCCCAGTCGCGTTGAGACGCAGTCGCAGGGTCCTTCGCCGGGTCCCTATCCTCAGCCTCGCGCAGCACCTGCTTCATGCAGACATTCTGCATCATGGTCAGGGTGTCGATGATGACGGACTCGTACTCATGTTCGCCGCTACGCAGAAACCAATAGGCCCAGTGCACGTCTTCCCAGTTCTTCGCGGGGAAAACCTCAACACCGTTGTAGTTCCTTATGCTCTTGGTCCCCTCCTCGTTGATGTCTATGAGCAAAGGCTTGGGGGCTGTGGCGGCCGTTCGGGTCTTGCCCTTGCCGTTCTGTCCGTACAAGAGGACGCGCACGTAGTTCTCTATCTCTCTCACGGGCACAATGCGCCTCTCAACGTCCTTGATGCGGGACTCTTTATCAGACCTCTTTGCCACGTGTTACCACCTCGAAGCTTTGTTTGATTATGGAATCTATGTCCGCACCATGCAACTCAGCTATGCACAAGGACTTGTACTCGCATTGCCACTTGCACGAGGTATCGAAGGCGCGTGGATACCGTTGCCGTTGATCGGCAACCTGCATTTCTTGGGCCGTCTGGACCAGCTCCTTCATCATGGTTTTGACGACGGGTGGATCCTTCGGAATGCGAGTCCGCATGTAGAACCGACCGGGCTCGCGGAGAGCGATAGTGTTGAGAATCTCCGTGTAGTCGTCAGGATCCAGGTCGTTGTCTTTGATGGCTTTCATATACGTGTAGACGTCGGTGTCTATGTCTTTCCGACGACTGAGTTCCTGTGTCTTTGCTGTGAGCTCAGGAACTTTTGGAGCGGCTGTACGAACTTCGTTGTAAACCACACCGCGCAAGGGTACGTAGCCCATGTGTTCTAGACTCCAGAAGTACAGTGTGAGCTGAGGATCAAGAATCTGGTCCTCAGGATCACTGAGCTTGTTCCGGAACTTGTGGTCCCACAGCCACAGTCCTCCTTCGATCAGATCCTCCACGATGAGATCCACCACCACCTCTAGACGCAAGCCGTTCGGGAGGGTGACAATCTCATCCATCTCGCTGTCTATGACTGCGTACCGTGTCTCGTCCTCTTGTGAGTACCGACGCAGATACGCCCGCATGATCCGCGATGCTTCTGTGGGCAACTCACCCATCGCCTCGCGCTCCTCGTCCCACAGGTTATTGAAGCGCTTGATAAGTTCCTTGTGTGTGGCCTTCCAACTCCCGCCGTCGTAGTGAACCTGGAGCAAAGTGTGCAACCAGGAGCCCAATTCCATCGGCAGCGCCTTCGCCTTGGGCCGCAGTTTCATCGGGTACTTGTAACGGTACTTGTTGGGGCACCGCCGATACGTCTTGAGCTTAGAGTTGCTAACGCGCATCCTTCCTCAGTTTCCAAACGAGCTTTTGGAGCCGCATGCTGATGGTGTGCAATGCCTTCTGCAGTTTCTCAATTTCCTTCTTCTCCTCCTCTTCGAGAATCTGACCATACTCATCCCATTTGAGCGAGATATGTTGGAAGGTTTGAAGCATGATCGACGCAGCCGACAACTGGGCAGCATATGCAATTCGCTTCTTCTTCATGGTACCTCCTTTCACATTATACGTGCTTTTCGTCCGTCCATGTTTCGGACTCAGACCAAAATTGCCCGACGCTAATCTCTACCACGATGGGCACTTCGAGCTTCACACCGAACATTTTCTTCAGGTCGTCTTTATCCTCCATCACATCTTTGACCGTACGCGCAACCTCGTCCACCATCTCATCACGGACCTCGAATAGGAGGGAGTCGTGGACTGACCCGACCATTCGCGCGTACCTTCCGTCGAAGATCCTTGCGAGGCGGATAGCGCTGAAGACCATGAGGTCGGATGCAAAGCCCTGTACCGGCGAGTTGATAGCTTGGCGCTCAGCTTCCATTCGTACCGAGTCATTGGGATTTCGGACGTCGGGGAGGTGACGGACACGACCAATCGGGTTGGAAATGGATAGATAACGATGTGCGAGTCGTATCTGGCGAGAGTGCCATCGACGGAGCGCGGGGTAAGTGTTATGAAAAGTCTGATACACCTCTTCCGCAGTAGCCAACGTAATCTCTTGCCCACCGTTGTCTCTACAGTACTCTTGGTATTTCTTGGGGTACATTCCGAAGAGGAGCCCGAAGTTCGGGTGCTTCCCCCAGATGACTCTGTCTTCACCATCGATGTCGTCCTTCCCTGTGATTGCCATTGCCGTGTTGCGGTGCAGATCGTGTCCAGAATTGAGTAGGCGAAGCATGCTTCGCTCTCCTGCCATCCACGCAGCGATGCGAAGCTCTATCTGAGAGTAATCCGCCTCCATGAATGTCCATCCGGGTGGTGCCCCGATACATCCTCGTATGAGCGAATTGCGAGGGACTTGTTGTAGATTAGGTTCGCTAGAACTAAGGCGCCCAGTGACAGTTCCTGTGAGTCGGTAAGATGGGTGAATTCTGCCCCTCTTATCTCTTCGTTCGATCCAAGGTCCAAGATACGTACTGAGATACTTTGACCACTTGCGGTACTTGAGCAATGCGGACACAACCTTGTGTTTCTTCTCGAGCCGGAACAGAACCGACTCAGCAGTCGACGGAGCACCTGTCTTCGTTTCCTCTAGTATTGGTAGTTTCAGGGACTTGAACAGCCACACCGACACTTGAGCCGGTGAGTTGAAGTTGATGGGTTGCAACTTCTTGGGTACGGACTTGAGCATGTATCTTTCTAGCTTCTCGACGTTGCGTGTGGCCTCGATGTATCTGTCCTCGAGACGTTCCTCGTCGAGGTATGTTCCGCCGAGCTCGAGACGAGTAAATACTGCAGATGCGGGCATCATCAGCTTCTGGAACACGCGCGCTACGCGAGGTTGCTCGAGCAGTTCCTTCCTGAAGATGTAGTACAGACGCAGCGTGTAGTCGCAGTCCTTACCGTTGTAGATCGCGAGACGCTTGATCGGGAGACTGTACGCTGACTTGACTTCCTCGTCCCAGTCGTCGGCGCCCAGCAGCATCTGCGCGAGAGGCTTGAGACCCTTGCTTCTGTTCTCATCGAGCAGGTGTGCGGCGATCATGGTGTCGAAGGTCAGCGGGACGTATACGCCGAATCTTGCGAGCCACTTGCAGTCGAACTTACCGTTGTGTGCTACGTACTTCTTTGTCTTATCCTCGAGCACAGGCTTGAGTTCGTGCAAGACGGTTGTGATCCAGTTGGCAGCGAACTGATCTTGAGGGATACAGCTGTGCCATAGAGGGATCACAGCTGATCGTCCCTCGCCCCAGGACACACCTAGCGTGACTATTGCTGCGTCGTCTGCCCACTCGTGGAGTCCGGAGGTCTCGAGGTCGAAGGCGATTGTGTCTGCTCGCTCGAGGACTCGGATGAGGGATTTGAGGTGGACTTTGTTTGTGACGAGGACTGTGCGGGTACGTAGGGTGGAACCTCCGTTGAGCCTCCTTGCTGCTGCTTGTAGGTCCGCTCGAATTGGATGAAGATATCCCGCAGATCTAAGCGCCGCCGCAGGATGAAACGTGCAGATGACAGGGATCCCTTGCGCCGAGTAAAGCTTACCTCGATGTTTGGTGATTCCCGACCTTCTTGTAAGCGCAAGGAGCGCAGTGTTACCGAGACCCAGAATGAGCTTAGGCTGTACCTTATCGATCTCCTTCGCAAGGAAGTCGCTACAAGCGCGGACGTTGAGTCGTGTAGGGGTAGCGTTGTCCGCTGGACGGCACTTGACCGCATTGGTGATGTAGCAATCTGAGCGCGAGAACCCAGCTTCCTCAAGTAATTCCGTAAGTAACGCTCCCGCGGGCCCGACGAACGCTGCATGCTCTTCATCCTCCCTCTGCCCCGGCGCCTCTCCGACTATCAATAGTTGGGAGTTCTTCTTCCCAGTGCCCATCAAGCACACATATTCCGCGCTCTCGTGGAGCGGACACAGTGTGCAGCCGGGATCGCGGATCTTGTCTTGGAATGTCATGAGGGCCAGTGGACGTGTCGGGTTTCCTCGACCCAGCGCTTCATTCTTCGTACTGCCTCAGGAACCTCATCCTGAATCTTGTGGACAGGATGGTCCGCGACCTTGCCACACTTCTGGCAAGCGCGATAGTGGTTCTGATCGGTGTGCGGTTGGAAAGGGTGTGGCTCCATGTCAAGGCTGCTCGGTGTATGGGATTGGAAGGACACGACGGTTACTGGAGAGTAGAATCTGTATGGTCTCTCCTTCGACGTTCGTTCCCTCGACCACAATCTGAATGATCTGCAGTAACTCTGGGTTTTTGATGCCGTACTTCTCAAGATCTTCCATACCTGAACACCTCGATTCCTGCTTCGTTGAGTAAGTTCAATCCTGCTTCGTCACGGTAGGGAACCTCATAATGGAACTCGACGATTCCTGCGCTTGCTAACGCCTGGGCACAGGCGCGGCACGTCGCGTGCGTGCAATACACCGTTCCTTCGTCCGTCGAGACTCCGAAGCGCGCGGAGAATGCGACAGCATTGAGCTCGGCGTGTATCGCACGTTTGCACCCGGGGTCAACGTCTCCCTCGGTTTCGCAGCCTATCTCTTCGCAATGGGGCATGTGGGGCGGGGCACCGTTGTAACCACCGCCAATGAGATGGTTGTCACGGACGATCACACAGCCTACATGCCCTCGGAGACAAGTGCTTCTCAATGCGAACTCCTGAGCAAGTCCCATGTAAAGATCGTCACGAGAGATTCTAGCCATACTCCCTCCTCAGTTTCGCAAGATCCCCCTCGAAGCAGTGGAGCGATCCGATGTGCATGATGAGCTTGCCGGGCGCTACGTCTTTCCACACGCCCTCCCCGTCCCTAAGCTGATCGAGAGCCCATTGTACTAGACGACAAGTCATGTAGACGTCGTCACGGAAATGGCGGAAGAAGTCGCAGGATCGAATGAAGTATGTGATGCCAAGCACACCTTCTCTCATGTAGAACCAATAGCCGATAGAGCAGGGGATCCTCTCTTTGTGAACAGCCCCTGTGTCCTCAGGGAAAAACACGGGCAAGTATGCCTGTCGAGTATTAGGCTCTCTGCTAAGCAGATTGACCACGTCGTCCAGATCCCCGTATGGGTAACGGATGCCGTGTTTGTAGATGGTGTCGTCGCCCTCGAGAACGTCGTTGCCTGCTTGCTTTGGGAAGTACCGCTCCATGTACGTGTGGCTGAACTGTCCCTGAGGCTTGTGCTCCTCGACGTTGCCCGTGTACCACGGCCATTCCCAATACGTGTTGCCCGGATTGAGTGGCTCCCCGGATACACGCTCCTGAAACTGATTCTCTGCCCAGGGCAGATTGGGATCGCAGTCATGCTGTAAGGCCTTCATGCCATTAGGAATCATGTATTGGAAGGACATGTTGAGAGTCTCGTATGTCCTGCCTTGTGGTTTGTCCGTCACATCTAACGCTTGCCACGTGGGTACCTCAACGACCACACCATCTTCGAGTAGGATCTTCCCTATCTCATGGAACAGATCGATCATCTGACCTCCCTAATTCTGGAGTGCTCGACGGTCTGCTTTCCATACGTTCGCTCATCCCCATCGATAGGCTTCCATCCCTTACGGCGCTGCGCTTCCGCGATTACGGCGGACTTGCTGCGATCCTGCATGATGATCTCTCGGGTGTACTTGTCCACGAGCGCATAGTGATTCTGGTATCCGCCGTAGATGTCAGCGTAGGTCACTACGAGAGCATCGGGGTCACTCGTCATCTGCCTCCTCCTCTACATCATCAGGACCGTTGACTCCTGCCTCGGGATCACGCTTCCACAGACGCCCGTCCTTCTTGACGAATCGACCGGGATTCCTGTAGACGTGCGACGTGATGGTGCTAAGCTGCACGCCGAACTCCTCGGCGATCAGGGACGCGGTCGTGCCTGGATTCTTGTCGAGATAGTCGACAACCTCCTCGAGCGTAATCCGAGTTCCTGTTCCTCCAGTTGCGGAGTTCTTCCCGAGGAGTGCGCGCCTAGCAGCCATCAACTTGTTCTTGGTGTTGATGAGATCCTGATAGGGTGCGAGTCGACGGTCAATCGCTTCGATCTTCTCGTCGAGCTCGAGCACAGCAGTACTCATGTACTCCTCGGGATCGAACTTCTTTTTGGTTTTTGCTGTTTCCTTCGCCTTCACCATGATTGCCTTTCTACGCAGCTTCTGTCGCCAAGTAGTTCAGCACTTCGACGGTTTCATTCGGTTCCAAGGGAATGCTCGTTACAGCAGATTCCAACTTCTGCTTGAGCACACCTGGCGACGTTTGCTGGTTGTTGATCTTGACATGGAGTTCTACCACGGCGTTCTTCGGGTCTGGCATTTCCAGCGCCCCTTTCGCGTCGTATGTATATTGTCGTGCCTGGATGACCGAGGGTCAAACAGCTTTGGTGTTTTTTTACCCTCGTTCTCGGAGGGGCTGGAACGTGAGGGTAGACACAGGACACTTCGGGAGTGGTTCCCCTTTCATCCACTCCGTGTAGCGTCTTCGGACTCGTTTGTACGGACCATACTTCTCGGACTCAAGCGGAACCCCATTTTGATACTTCTCGACGATTCCGAGCGCCCACTTGCGGATAAGACGGAGGGCGGGATACGTGTCGCTCGGATACTCAATCTGTGCCTCCTCGTCCACGATGAGAGGCCAAAGTCCTGCCCGGAAGAGATACGGGATACCCTTGAAACTGTGAGCTTGATATGACGCACAGTTCCATCGGAATGCGAAATCCTCAGGTCCAACGCCAATCCTCTTCCCAATCTCTCGAGCGATAACGTGGCACAGCGCAAGATCCGCTCCCCCCATGTAGGTGATGTAGGTGACACGGGACTGAAGAATGAGCACAGGTTGTCCTGTCTTCGAGACCCGGAAGTTGAGTGAGGACATGCAGCCACCCCATCTGTGCTTCTTCGCTCTTAGCTGCTGAGCACGAAAAGGCATACTTGTAACAACTCCGTGCTTGACTCCACCAAGTCCAATTTCCTTAGCACGATCCAGGAAGCTTTCAAGCTGGGACAAGTCAAGATACTCACGCTGGAGCACGGTGAATCTGCTTCGATTGAGCCAAAGATCCCGCCCCAAGTCGAACTTGTATGCCATCGAGTCAGCCCCAACCAGATTGTCATATCGGATGACATCAAGTCCAGAGACAAAGTCTATCTCCTCGTTCGTGGACATAACCATGTTCTCCGCCTCTCTGTGCCAGAGCTCAGTCAGGTCCTTGTAATGTGCGGTTCTCACGATCCATCCTTCGGGTTCTTGACCCAGTCACGCTGCATTACCTGCTCTGCCGTTCTCTCGAAGATCTGTGCCATGTTCCATCCGCGATAAGCACAGTATCCTTGACAGTAGATCAGCATATCTCCGATGGCGTCCTGTTCGTCTGCAGCTGATTTCTCGCGGATGCCCTGTTTCTGCTTCAGATTCGCGTGTGCTAACTCACCCAGCTCCTCGATCATACCCAGCAGTTGTTGATCGGCGTCGGCGTCGGGGAAGTTACGAACCCTCCATATGTGCAGGTCTCGTAGTGCGGCGAAGTCGATCATGCTGTGCAGCCTCCTGTTGAGCTTGTTGTGGGGACTCGGGAACAACAATCTTCGGCTCTGTTTTCCCCAGTATCTCGCCGAAGTGGTCATAGACGGCCTGAGTCAGCTCGGGTCCAAACACAAGCATGACCTCGTGGCTGAAACCGGGAATCTCGCTGATCTTGAGGGCTGCCGAAGTCTGAGCTGGGTTCCCTCCCATTCCGCATCTGAAGTCGTCGAGCACAATCAGTGCCATTCTCTGTCCTTCCTTTTCCTCGTATACATTTCCAGTACCGACAGCAGATCGCTGTAGCGATCCTCACCGTAGTCGTAGCGAAGAGTCCACGACTGGGAAAGGTTGATGAAGTCTCTATAGAGCCCATGGATGAAGGGCAGATGCTGACGAACCCCGTCCATCTGATCTGCCTTCTTCGCATTTTCTTGGGCGAGATACAGTGGAACATCGCACACTATGACTGGGATCCCTAACGCGCGGACGACGGCGAAGAAATGCTTCTTCTCTGCAGGCGAGAATGCATCCGTGCGTCCCTGTACGCGGGAATAGATGGGGTCGCTAATTGGGCCCAGCCGATCCCAGATCAGTGGAGGCTCGTCTCCTGCGACTGCGCGTTCGAGGGCTCGGTATGCGTCAGGTTTGGTGACCTTATACAACTCTGCCCGATTCTTTGTGCCCCTCACCCCAATGTTCAGACATAGATCCTCGCTGAGTTTGTTGGCGAGGGTTGTTTTGCCGCTGCCATCGCAGCCCTCTATCACTATCACTTTCCTGCTCCTCGTGTTGTGGGGGCGCTACGTCGATTCCATCCCTGAGCTCGTGCATCGTGACCTCATCCTCGATGGGAGCCCCGGTCAATGGGTTTATGTGTTGCGCGTCGTCGTCGTGTGTTCCCACATCGCCCCGTGCGTCACCAGGGGACGCCATGTGATCCTCCTTTTAGTGTATACGTACATTATACGTCACAAACGCACGGGACGATATGGAGATCCTGGGTTACTTCACCGCGTAACTCACATGGCAAAGGCCTGGACAGCCCAGTGCGTCCCGTGACTGAGGATCTAGATCTAATTCTCTACCAACCACATAAGGACCTCGGTCCTCGACTGTGGCTGTTATACACCTCCCTTCGAGACATATTTCTATGGGCGTCCCGCACGGCACATACTTGTTAGCCACACCATATCCGCTTACGCGCGGACAGGCGAGGCTTTCGGAGTCGTCGAACCATGAGGCTGTGGTCGTGGATTGTGGTCTATGTCGTTCGTTCCACATTCTGTCGGCGTGGCGAGCACACCGCAGAGTGTGGCACTCTGGATGATGCTTGAAATGGAGAGGTGTGGCCGCTGCAACCCCCGCTGCTACTGCTGCTAGTATGCGTGGAATTGTTCATGGTCTCCTTCTTCGTTTCCGCACATCGCAGATGCGCGCGTGTGTCCCGAAGCCTCATACCAACAGCTCCGGTCTCTGCATGACAAGCTCAGCGACATTCCGCTTGGTTTTCAACGAAAGCCACACGAGCTCATCAACTGTGTCCCGAGCAATGAGATGGTAGTAAGTCACCGCGTGTCGTTGCCCGATTCTGTGTAGTCTATCACAGGCTTGAGCGAACTCTGCATAGTTGAACGTGTGGGAATAGAACACGGCGACGCTAGCAGCAGTCAATGAGATACCAAGCGATCCGGCGCTGACTTGGGCGATGAACGCAGCAGGCTTCTCAGTCTCATCGAACTCGATCAGTCGCTGCTCACGGACACGAGGTTTGACGGCACCGTAGAAAGGCAGGACTTTGTAGCCGATGTCTTTCGCTACGTGCGAGGCATCTCGTATCTCGTTGAGGAACCGGCAAAAGACTACGATCTTCTTTACCTCCTGCTCCCACATCTCAGTGACTAGATCCTCAAAGGCTCGTCGCTTCTCTGTACCCACATTCTGGTAACGACCGTCGTCTGTCCTGAGGTAACCTCCAGTTGCTTGGCTGAGGCGAAGTAACCGAGTGAGTACGATGGGTGCATCACTGACTTTCCCATTCTCGAATTCCACAATTGAATTACGAGCCATCGACTCATATCGATGACGACTCTCGCGCAGACTGACAGGTACAATCTCATGAGTTCGCTTCGGGAGATCAAGGCATTGCTCCTTCTTGATTTGGAATATGTGTGGCTCTACACGTTTTCTGAGCTGTTTGAGATTCATGTACTTGATAAGCTGATAGCCGCCGTATCCGCCCCACACAGCATACTGCCGCTTGAAGACGCCCCACGACGTGCCGAGGATACCCTCATCGACGCAGCGTAGCTCTCCAAACAGATCGAGTGCGTGCTTGGTAATCGGCGTCCCAGTGAGAACGAGACAAGCCACACATCTCTTGGACAGGACGTATGCTGCCTTGCTTTGCTTGCTCTGTGGATTCTTCAACTTGTGTGCCTCATCACAGACGAGTAACGTAGGTCCCCCAAGACGTATGTAGTCCATGCATTGCTGCAAGTAGAATGGCATGCGTGCCTTGTCGTAGTTGATGACCTTCCACTTGAGCTCATCGGTGGGGCAATGCTTGCGAACCTCGGAATCCCACACGCCTAGTGTAGATAGCGGTCCGAGAACCAGTACCTGAGAGATTTCGCCTTTCTGGTGGCGCACAGCAGCGTAGTCAATAGCGACCTTCGTCTTGCCTGTGCCCATCTCCATGTAAAGGCCTCCTCCGCGTCGTCGCGGGAGGAGCTTCTGGAGCGCGCGTCTTTGATGCGCGTACGGCTTCGTCTTGAACGCATAGCTACTCATCCGAGACTTCACCCTCCGGACGGTCAGCATCTAACGACCCTCGGAATTTCACGGCGGAAGTAATTTCGTCGTGTGCTTCCTGCAGGAATCCTAGCACTGCCATGTCGGTAGCACACTTGCCCGCACAGAAGATCCCCACGATGCCGTGTCGGGCGACGAGAAACACGGCGTCCTCCTCGACAGGGTTAGCACACAGCATACAACGTCCTTCCTTGAGCAACGTGTAGATGCGCTGCTCGTCCTGATCCTCGACCGTGACGTGTGCTATTCCCACCACGTCGAGAAGTGCCCGCATGTTCTCAGGCAGATTCTCGAACCTTGCGTCTGCGTCGTCTTCTGCCACGTGGACTCCTTTGGGGTTTGTGGTGTTCTATGATTACTGCCTTTGGATTGTGCTGTCTTACCGCCATGAGATAGTTGCTCACGGTGCAGACAGGACAATATGTCTCAACCCCCCGGTCCGTCCGTATTTCCCTGAAACGTCTGAGCTTGATGCAGTATGGGCACCACCAGATTCCTCGCGCGTTGAGCTCTCTCATGCGGTTAGTCACGACGGTGTAGCGTTTCTTGTACTTCTTGCCCTTCTTTGTGACCACACGCCATTGAGTTTCCTCGTAGTGCGTGAGTCGTCTGGGTGCGGGAAAGGCCACATTGTCCGAGTGGAGCGTAATGCCCGTGCGGTGTAGATTCTCGATGTACCATTTGAGCGCGGAGTCATATTCCGTACGGAACCGTTTGCGTTTCCACCTCCCTTTACCGAACCAGTACACACTCCAGTGTGCTTGATTGTTCAGGGAGTTTTGGGATAGGGTCATGCGGTGTAGTGTCCTACGAGAAACGCAGAGAGAATCATGCCCATGAAGACAGGGGCAGCATCCTCTACTACGCCCTCGTCATCCAGGTGATTTAGGACGTTGAACCACAGCTCAGCGGCGAACTCATTGAACTCCTCGAGATCCGAGATGCCCGAGAGCAAGAGACGAGTGGTTGCCTCGTCTGCGAATCCTCCATTCGGGATGGTGGTGGCTTTCATGCGGTCGGACACCATTATCCGCGCATCGTAGAGAGACCTCACGGTGCCTCCTTCAGTAGCTCGTTTGCCAGTGTTTCTGTGCGCTTGTATCTGTACGGCAGTTCCCATCCTGCCTTACGCATTACATAGATGGTGTTTGCGACCGAGTTCTCAGCGTATCCCACGAGCTCAGCGATCTCCCTGTACGAATAGCCGTCTTCGTACATGAGCTCGATCATACGCCAACGTTCGAGTCTCCGTCGTTCCTTCTCGATAGTACGGATTTGGGATCTCCTTTTCGCGTGCGTGTGCGTGTGTATATGATCGCGCATGGATCGTGCCCCTGTCAATATCTTCCCATTATCTCCATTTTCACAGCCTATGAAAAAATGCCAGGGCACACTGTGCTCCCCGTCCCCGGGTCGTATGATATGTGAATCACGCGCAAAGGCCGTCCCGTTAGGGTAAGGAGGTGTCGATGTGAAGTCACGCCGCCTGCTCTCTCGTGTGTGGGAGACGCAGGAGCAGGATGGATTCGTATTTCTCTCGTTCAAGGATGATACTGGGTGGCACGATCTGTGCTATAAGTTCGGCAGAGACGAGATTGTTATTCCCGACGCGAAGCTGGGAGATGTGTACTTCTGTCCCAATATCTTCAGTCGGCCAAGACGTAGCAAGGATCTGATGCTACCGTCCAAGTGGTTGTATGCCGACCTGGACAAAGTTGATCCTGCTGAGGTTGGTCCCAAATACGGCAGCATTCTGAGGCCGTCTATAGCTTGGGAATCGTCGCCGGGCAGATATCAAGCTTTGTGGGAGTTAGATCGCTTCTTGGATCCAGAGCTGCATAGCACAGTCAATCAGAAACTGACCTATCTCATCGGGGCAGACAAGGGAGGTTGGGATCGGACACAGGTACTAAGGGTACCGGGAACTATCAATCACAAGTACGCTGAGGAGCCTGAGGTGAAACTACTGTGGCGATCATAGATGCGGACAAGCTCGAAGAAATACTCAGTGATGTGCAGATCCCTATCATGGGCGAGTCAGAGCCTGGGAACATGGCGACTGCGTCCGCGAAGGAAATCTTCACGAACTATAAGAATCTCATCTCTCCAGCCCTTCGGTCAAAGCTTGGAGCAAGGAAGGCGCACGGCGACAGATCGAAGGTGCTGTGGAAAATCATCATCGATCTCCTCGAAGCAGGTCTAAAACCTGGCGAGGTCGTGATCTTAGTTGAGTCCACAGTGTGGAACAAGTTCGGTGAAGATCGTTCTCGTCTGTGGGCGGATGTGAAGAAGGGCGCAGCGCGCCTTCAGGATTCTGATCCTCAAAGTAATGGAGCTGGTCGTCGGGCACGGAAACGATCAACTGCCCACAGCGAACCGTGGTCCATCCCGTTTGATCGCTACATGGCTCAGGAGTCGAGGGATCCCGCATGGATGATCGAGGGATTGTGGACAGCGCAATCACATGGGATTATCGCAGGTGAGCCAAAGACCCGCAAGTCATACCTAGCGGATGACATCGGACTGTCCGTGGCCACAGGTACAGGGGTGCTGGGTCATTTCCCCGTGAAGCAACGCGGGCCCGTCTTGCTGATTCAGGAGGAGATCAGCGACGCGGAGCAGAAAAAGCGACTGCGTTACATGGCAGTTGCTAAAGGGTTGGGAGGAGAGAGTGAGAAGGTTGGTCGCAGTGGGATTTCTGTTGTATTTCCTAATTCTGTCCCTCTGTATCTACGCAATCGTAAAAGCTTTGACTTGACCTCGGTTGAGGAAATGGAAAAGATGACCAACGTGGTTGTAGAATTGGAAATCATTCTCCTGATTCTCGATCCTTTGCAGTTGATGCTGGGACAGGCAAACGAAAACCATGCCCATGAGGTGAGACCTATCCTACAAAATCTCCTCAAGCTGAAGGAGGCCACAGGGGTTGGGATCATCATCGTCCATCATTACTCCAAGAACCAGGAGAAACAAGGTGGACAACGGATGCTGGGCACACAAGCATTTCATGGATGGTGCGAGTCGGCTCTCTACCTCGACAAGCCTGAGCCGTCGGTTACGCGGGTGCAGCGTGAGTTCCGCAACTTCGAGCCGATGCCCGACTTCGATGTGGAGTATCTCGGGGGAAATGAAAGATACGATGTGCAGGTTGTAGAGAAAAAGCCAAAGCGACCCCCGCGTACATCCTTCGATCGACTGTGCTTGAAGCACTTGGGAACCTCTGTAAAAGCACTTGCAAAACACTTGAAAACCTCTGATATGGTGATCCGAAGGAAAGTCGAGAAGTCACCGTATCTCGAACTTAGCACACGCCAACGGAAGGATGGTGGACGACCGATTTCCATCGTCGTAAAGGCTAACGGGGAATAAGCATACGTGGTGAGTCTTGAAAACCCCTGGGCGCTAAAAAGACGATCTTGAAAACTGTTATGAGATCGCTTTGCGGATCTTGAAAACCTGTTGTAATGCACTCCTCGCGCGCGACGCATGGGACAATCCCGAAGGGATTTATGTCCCAGCGTCAGCGAGCGGGTGCATACGCACGCACGCGCGAGGAGGAGAAATGGTGAGAGTTGTCCGCAGGATTGTCGGCATCGATGATGTGCTTTATCGGAAGAAGAGAGGTTCTCTTCCAAAAACGGTTGTGAAGATTGTGCCTGGTGATCTGTGAGAGAATAGATGCTAGGGGACAGTACAAAGCCATCCGAGTAGACTGGCATAGGCTCCACGAGTACCACGTGATCTCGCGAGAGAGAATTGAGAAGTGAGGTTGATACGATGTGTTTCACATACTGACTAACCAAACTTCGCCGCGTGTGAGTCGCGGGTTGCGGATGCGGATTCCGGGTTGGTCGGGAACATTGCTCGTGCGCAACGAGCTGTCGGATCTGAAGGAAACTCGCGTAGGTGCAGTTGCAGGACACGAAGCCCCCGGTTTGCATGTTGGGATCTGCAACCGGGGGCTTTGTCGTTGGTTTGATTCCCGCGTCGATGTGCGTCGATGTGCGTCGATCGGACGTCAAATCTGAGCGTTCTTGGGACGTCCGTAGGATCTCGAATCGAAAAATGTGTGTCGATATACGTGTGAACGATTCTTTCGCTGAGGGACGATTTAGGAACGCCGTGCGAATATCACCGCATCTGCGTCGCTGTAACCCGCTGCGTAGGCGTTCTTGTCCTTGTATTTCCTGGCGTGTGGGTCACGGAACTCGCGGATCATGAGCCGCTCCACCAAACGGTGTGTGGCTCCCGCGAAGTAGGCACGGTTGAAGGCATTGGGGTTTTTGGGAGCGTGCAACTTTCTGGATTGTGTGGCTTTCCGTTTGAGTTCGACGGTAATTCCCGTGTAGGTAGCGACGAATTGCTCTCGCTCGCGTTCGAGGCTGAAGTACGCCGTCCATTCCGTTTCTTTGGTACCTTTGATTTGTGTGGTTGAAGTTGGGTGTTTGTAGGCTTTAGCGAGACGCACGAAGAGTTCGCCCTGCCATTTGACTCGTCCTTTGGTACGGATTGATCTGGAGAATGGATTGCCCATGCCCGCTGCGTGCTCACGCTGCTGCTGCGCGAAGTCGTCGGCTTGCTGTTGTGCTCGTCGTCTGAATTCCTCCCATTGGTCCGGGCCCGTTCTGGGGGGTGGTTGGCGTGGTGGTGGGCGGTTGTAGCTTCTTGGTGGTGGGCGTCTGCGCGTGTAGCGAGGTGGTGGCTCGTAGCCCCAGTAGCTGCGTGCGTGGGACCGTTCGTCGTCTCGCGGAATGTCGGACTCGGTCAGATTGTGCTTGGCGAGTAATCTCTGCAGCAAGTGAGCTGCTGCTTGTCTCTCGCCCGGAGTTCCCCCACGCTCGCGCATAGTGCGGACTGAGCGCAATCGGTTCAGTAGCTTTTGGTCGGGTGTCACTTGCTTCTCCGGTTGAGCTTTCGGGTTCGTTTCGAGTTCGTTTGGTTCGCTGAGCTTTTGTCTTGGGACGGAACGCTCCCGCCGCACACACCTATGGTGTGCGATATAGGCAGGCGACGGGAGCTATTCCGTCACGCGACACACATCTGAGGGTCTATCCCTCGACGCGCCCCGTGGTTGGGTGTCAGCATCGAGTTGCTCTGGATGCCATCCTCAGAATGTGTGCTCCGCCAGCAGGGAGACTACTGACGAAGTTGTTGAGTTGTTGGGTTGGTGGGTTGGGTTTTTGGTTGAAGCTTGTTTGAGTGGGCGACGACGCCTGGGAAAACGCCGCCGCCCATGATCCGTAGTGCTTGAAGCTGAAGCTTTACTCGTCGTCCTCGTCTTCGAGTTCAGCTTCTTTTTTCCTTTTCTTCTTTTTCTTTGCTTCCTTCGCTTCCTTCTTCGCGGCTTTCTTTTCCTCACCTTTCTGCTTCAGGTTCTCGAACTGTTCAGCCCGAGCTTTCGTGTGCTCGCCCTTTTTGACTGCTTTGGCGATTGGTTTGAGGGCGGGGTCGTCGACCGAGTCCCATTCGTATCTGCTTGTCTCCTCGTCCTTCTCGACTTCGTACTTCCTGAGGAGCATCCGCAGGGAACGGGCGTCAATGTCGAAGTGTTCTGCAACCTCCGACGATCCAACCTTTCCGTCGCGCGGACCTTTCCGTCCGATGGGCGATGCGCCCTTTGTTCCTTTCTTCCTGCCTTTTTTCTTCTTTGCCTTGGGAGGTTCGACGTCCTCGTCGTCCTCATCCTCGTCTTCGTCCTCATCCTCGTCCTCATCCTCGTCGGCTGAGTCCTCGGTGTCCTCGTCCTCCTCGTCCTCGACGTCCGTCTCGTCGTCGTCTACGAGCTCCTCGAGGTCGTCAAGCTCGTCATCGAGCTCGTCTTCCTCGACAGCCTTTTTCCGCGTTTTGGCCTTGGCTTTGTCGGACTTCGGGTCTTTCGTTTTGGTGCGGTTTTTGGTTTTGGTGGCTGTCTTTGCCACGATGATTACCTCTTTCCGTATGACTTTCTTGGATTTTGGGATCAGTGTGAGCTTACGCACACCTTGTGGTGTGTGTAGGGTCTTGGTTTTCGGTAAGGGCGTGAGTTGTCGAACCCTTACCCTGATTGGTTTTGGATGTCGTTTGGTCTTGCCTGTTCGGTAGATCCCTTCGTAGGTCCGTATCGTGCGCCAATGGATGTGGCGTGGCGCAGTCTCGCGGATCGGTCGGGAATACTTACTTGACCGGGACCTGGATCTTGGCACATCACCTCCCTTCGCCGCGTGAGGGCGTGTTTGCTTGTCGGGTATCTCATGGATGCGGTTGTTGTGTAGGGTGCACTGAGCTGTGTGCATCTACAAGTCTAATGTATCACCTGGAAGCTGTGTGGTCAAGGCGGCGTGGCATTTTCTTTTGTGGCTGTGTTTAGTTCCCGGATTGCTCCCAGCGACTGTTTCCCTCGTGTCTGTCCGGCAACCGAATCTCGATTTTCACGGGATTGAAGCCCTCGTTCTCGTTTTCGTTGAAGCTTTCAACCGCTTCCGTTGCCTCTCTCGGGTCTGCGACACCGTCCACGTAGACGGATGCGGTGATGACGTATGTGCGATCTTTCTCCATGTCAGTTATCCCTTCCTTCTGAGATGTAGACGAGCGACTCCTCCAAATCCATCGCTCTTGCAGTCAGTCCGTTGTCTCTGAGAATCTTGATCGCCTGCTTGATCTGCCTTTCCGCCTCTGTGATGTGTGCTTCCACGATGTTGTGGCTCTCGCGGCTGAGTTTAGGCATGTGTCTTGATCCTTTCGAGACAGGCAGCGGGGACGTTGAGATGTGTTCCGTAACGGTCGGACGGTGCGTAGTCCATGTCGACTGAGATGTCTCCGGGGCGTCTGGATGGTCTGTCGGAAACGATACCTTCCATCCCGTTCAGGTATTTGGGCTTGAGTTTCCGCAGGACAACGCGCGTTCCTGGCTTGAGCTTCGCCAAGTTTTCAGTTGCTTGTCTTGCCTCCATGTGTTCTCGTCGGCTACGAATTGCGTGTCCGATGGCGTCGAGCATGGTGTCGAACTTTCCCTCGATGATGAGCTGTGGAACTTCGTCGAGTTTTGCCATTACTCTTCTTCCTCCTTCTGCTTGATCTTGTCTTGGATGTGAGCGACTTGTCGGTGAAACTTGGCGTAACAGCCACACAGGATGCCGATCTCCTTGACTGGTGGCTTGAGAATGGTGTCTTCGAGCGCGATGCCCGGCGGTAGGATCATGCCTCGGTATCGGACGCAGATGTTCGGATCCGCCGTTCTCGGGGACGGTCGGCACACATTGCAGGCTGTGCTCGCCACAAGCTCAAAGCTGCCGAACTTGTCTTTACCCTCGATGCTTGTGGTCTGTGTGTGCTGCTTGGTCTTTTTGGGCATCAGTACTCTTCCTCCTCGAGCTCGGGGAATTCGTCTTCCATTATCTCGTGGTACACTCGTTCCTTGATCTCCTGGTCTGACTCGCTGGATCCTCCGAATCTCAGCTCGTTGATGTAGTCGCCATTTTCGAGCTTTTCCTCATCTGTGAGATGGTCCCAGGGTCCTGGCATTACGGTTGCTTACCTTCCCTTTCTTCTTGAGCTTCGACTCCGACAGCGATCTTATCTTGTCGGTACGCTTCGCTGTGTTCCCATTCCCGCGCCGCGTACAGGAGAATGAGAATCAGGATTGAGACGATGGTGATGGCGATGAGTTGCTTTCGGGGTGGGACCATGTCAGTCGATTGGGTCTGGGTTGAGGACGATGAAGCGATCTCCTGCGGCGTGACACATGCCGAGGTATCGTCCGTCGTCCCATTGCACGTGGACAGTATCGAGGGCATCCACGAACTTCACCGTTCCTTCCATCCCTTGCGGCATTGAGACGTACGGATCGGTGCAGCAGATGAGCTTGACACGTTGGTTGACGAGGTATGTGCGGTTAGGCGTTGCGGATTGCGGTGAGCGCGGCATGAACTTTCCTCTCAGGAACTCGGTAGGTGTGTGCTGCTTGGTTGATTCGGTTACGGAATTGAGTTGGATTCTTCGGTCTTGGGCGTCGATGGACGTTGTTGTGGATCCGTCGCGCGAGCGAGCGAGTCATTGCGAGTTGTTGAAGTCGATGAGATTGAGCTCGTGTTCGATCACGGATGCCATGAATGCTTGAGTGAGCATGAGAGCTTCGGTAATGTCGTGCTCGGGTCCTCGCACCTCATAGGCAGTATGTGCGAGCTCTTTGACGATGCGGCGTGCAGCGTCGAGTTCGGATATGGAACGCGGCATGGTTGTTTCTCCCTGTTGCGTGATGTGGAACATGTACGTGTTCGCACACATTGTCGCACGCGGATTCTAGGGTTTCAATTACCTGTGGCATTTTTGCAACCTGACGCGGAATGGTGTCCAAAGCTTCGGTTGGCCTAGCATGACGGGATTGTGGCTGTGGATGGTGTTTTTTATTTGACCCATGGATCTCTGGTTGCGATCATATGCGTGTGTACGTAAACACGAATCACGCGAAAGTCATGACCAACTACCAATACAAAACCCACACGCCTGCTTACCCCGACTTCATCCAGGATGTGCTCGAAGCCTGTGACATCCGCAAACCCGACTGTCCCGAAACGAACGTCCGCGCCGCCATGTACCGCGATGCCCTGTGCGCGCTCAAGCTTTCACTCGCTACCAATTCCGACGACCCACTCAACCGTTACGCCGAACGCTACCTGAACTTGGGGCAGAACTAATGGAACAGCAAGAGAGCTTTCTCATCGAACTCGACGGCATGATCGAGGCAACCGAAGAGTTCATCGCCGACGACGTCCTGTCCCAGTCAGCCACACACAACGAGCGGGAACAGCTCGATCTCATGTTCCGCGACGAATCCAACAAGGGTCGAGTTGAGGACCTACTCGCACTCGAACACGTCCGCGAGCTGTTCACGTCCACATTCCAAAACAAGGAGAACTAATAATGGACCCGTCAAAGGGACCCGCAGCATTTCAGGACGCACAACGGAAGCTGAAGATCAGTAACCGCGCAGTCATCCGTGAGATTGCTCATCTCATCGGCGTCGTACAAGCTCGTCCGCCGCAAACCGACATCGACCGACAGGTCGCCATCATTCACCAAGAGCTTCACACACTCGAAGAGGCAGCTCGCGAATACGGTGAAGTAATCCGAGAGGAGGAATAACCGATGCCTAACCCGAAGCTTTGCCAATCCGTTCAGGAGCGGAAACAGCTGACCGAAAAAATATGGGAAGCCTTCGACGATCCACACGAGTCCGACGGCTCCGAATTCCAAATGCTCAGAGCCTTCGACATCCTCCAAGGGATTGTGGCTGAGTATACCGAAGGCGGGGATCAGGTTGTAGAGAACTGTTCCTGCGGTAAGCACACCGAACTCGATCCGCGAGCTTTCGATGAGGTAATACGCGACTACCGTGCGACTCGCTACCCTTGCCCGTGATTTCTTCCGAGAAATTCCTGCTTGGACCAACCGACTTTTTGGGACCGATGGTTGGTAACATCATGGCATGGCCACACCTGCACCCACAAAACCCGAATCCAAATCCACTGAGCGCACCGAAGAGATTCACGAAGCCATCATTGAAAAGCTCGAAGCGGGCCAAACCGTTTCTCAAATCGCCAAAGCTCTAGCTGGCCCCGACAAGAAGAAGGCAAAACGTCTTCGTGCGCGGATCTGGCGCATGGTTCGGAAAGATGAGCAGTTTCAGCGGACGATAGTCGAGCGATCACGCGCCAACATGGTGGTTGGCCTTCCATCAGCTACGGCTGGCCAAGTGAGAAGAGCATCACGTGGCAGAACGGACGCTGCAAAGCTTGTGATGGAGGCCACGGGATTTCACACGCCTCGGACAAAGCAAGAGCACTCGGGTGAGATCAAAATTACCATCGATATGGCGAGACCTGGTCTCAAACCTGACGATGAGGAATCCTAATCCGTTCCAACCAACCTGTCATCCCTGTGGCCGTAGACAGCTGGAGCTTTGGCTGGCCTCGGGCCGTTCGGCCTGTCGGCCATCTGGCCCTGTGGACGAAAAAAAGCGGGGCCAGGCTCGCGTCACATCATCTCCCTAGCGTCGCGTGGCGCTTGTGATGTGACGCGGCCCGACCGATGATGCTGCGTGACGCGACGCGCGCGTTGACAGGTACTCAGGTACTACGGTGTGACGTTGCTGCTAGGCGTGCTGACCTTCGCCGAG